>Ga0187219_1000141_pt1 | contig 30709 bp, 31 predicted proteins | sample 13SPOviralmetaG_FD_130162 | JGI IMG/M metagenome (GOLD analysis project Ga0187219, IMG submission 130162) | Marine viral communities from the oligotrophic San Pedro Time Series (SPOT) site, San Pedro Channel, CA, USA - 13 SPOT_SRF_2010-07-21... | ecosystem: Environmental > Aquatic > Marine >... | reverse complement strand
TGTACAGTTCCTTTAGATCGAGGTCTGGATTAGAATTCTGAATCCTCTCAACTACTTCCTCAAAAGTTTCAAAAACAGCATCTGCACCGTCTTCAGCTTCTTGAAGCTTTCGCGGTTTAAATTGACCTAAGAACATTGCGATAGGGTCTTCTTTAGTTGCCGTAGAAGCAATAAAATCTAGGCTACCATCCTTAGCGAATATTTTTTGTAACTCAGGAATAAAAGTTTCGTAGTCGATCTCAATGTCTTTTGTTATGGCGCTGTACGCATCATCCACTGCTTGTCTAGATGCAAGGAAGGATTGTAGTAACTGCTCCCCAGCCGCATCGTTCAGTGCCGCAACTTCATTCTTAGTCGAGCCCAGCGCCTCGGCGTTGTCCATGAGGATGTTTTTTGCCGTGTCTAGCTGGGACTGACTTAACCCAGCTTCAGCGCCACTTAGCAACTCTTCTGTTTGCTGTACGGCTCCTCGGGATGTATTTAAGGCGTCTACGCCTTCATCAACCATCCCTCCTAAGAAGTCTACAGCGGCTTCTGGCCCGCCCTCAATCGCACCCTCGGATGCGGCGTCCATAGTGTCACCAATCTGCCTATTAATATTGGCAGTTGCACTTGTAACAACACCTTCTGGATCGGCGGCAGTACCGACTACTTTTTTCAACTGGTTAATGTTGGAGATTAGGTCATTTGCACTTGAAGTAACAAACTCCTCAAAGCCTTCTGTGCCAAGCTCTGCTATTTTCCATGCGTATGCGCGTCTGAAGTAATCTTCAGCGCCCAGCATTATAGAACCAGCACTATCCAAGTTTATTTCAGATCCACCGGCCAATGCACTCTTGAAAGTTGCATTTTCATCTAGAACGTCAGCCATTACTTTGGCTTTGATCACAAGGCTTTCTACAGGCTCATCTGCACCACCTACCATTACTGGATCAATCTTCTGCATGAACAGAAGGGCGGTAGTTCTCTGTAGCTGTTCTCCTTTTGGAGTTCCTTTTGGTAGTATAAAACCACTACCTTTTCTCCAAAGCCAGCCAGCGGATTTTCCTAAGACTATTAGGCCCGCATTAATTCCTGTGCTGTCTATGGCATGACCCAGAAAATCTTTAACGCCGCCCTCTTCCATACCAAGCTGATCTAGTGCCCAATCTCCTACTAAGGGCTCGGCATTTTGCCCATCAAGAACTAGGGCTTCACCTGTAATGACGCCTGATCCGATAAGGACAGATTTAAGGTATTTATCAAAGGCCAGCTTGTAGTCTACTGCTCCGCCCTTCTTCATCTTTGAGTATACGTTGCCCATTTGCTCGGCAAGCTTAGGTGTCATCTTAGCCAAGCCTGGGAGTGCTAGTAAGCCTTTGGCTAATGCCCCTCCTGTAACCGCACCGCCGATAACCTCACCGATATCCATGCCGATTTTCTCTAGCTCGGTAGCGGCTGGCATAACAGGGATCATGCCGTAAGTTTCGTTAGAGCTTGGATCTCCCCCAAAATACTTATCGTAAAAGTACTCAGGTACAGACAAGGTGCTACGCAACATCTGCATACCAGCGCCCTTGAGTACTCGTTCAATGCTACCGTCCAAAGGATCAGGTACTAGGTAGCTAACTTCTTGCTTACCCTCGCCTCTGAATTCAGAAGTGACAGGCTCTGTTCCCTTTTGTACCCGTATGCCCGCGTCATATTTAGGGGCGTTGGGGTTACTTTCTATGCCCGCATCATCATATAAGGCATCCGCGTTTGGAATACGCCCTGTGATGGGCTCACCAACACTTTCCTGTATTGCGAGGTTCTGCTCCTGTACGGCGTTTGCTAGAAACTCTTGACGCTCATCAGAAGTCTGTAGGCCGGTGTAGGCGTCTGTCTGGACAGCCTCCACGATCACAGGGTTCATTTTCTCCTGCTCCGTGATAGGTGTTTCCATTCTATCTACCGTACCGCCCAGCCCGAGAAACCCGAGCATACCCGTTCTATACTCAGGCTCTTCAACATACCCGCCTGAGAGAGCGCCTTGCTGTCCGTGAAATGGGCCTTTCTTTTCTGTTTCCGTATCCTCTTGTTCCGAAAGAGCTTGGTCGAGGACAGCGTTATCGGCCTTTTCTAAAGTAAATTCTAATGTTTCAGCCATCAGTGTGTCCTATTCAAAAAACTTGATGGAGATTTTAGGTTCTCCATTTGCGGTAGTAGTTCTCTCCACCCAGAATTTCTTGCCCTCTGCCTTCAGTTTTCTAATCGCTTCAGCCGCCGCCACGCCTTGATCACCGCTAAGTTGATCTAATACTGCGTCCGGCAGAGAGTCACTTTGAGGGCCGAGGTAGCGGCCTTGAATGACCCCTGTTTCAGACTGTGCCCACAGGTAATTGTCTAGGGCCCGTTGCGTTGTACGCCCCGCTTCCACGCTTTCTGCGCTAAACCGAGTAGCGTTGGGCATTAATATTCTGTCGAATACATCAGTGCTTTTTCTGGCGTTGATGATTGAAGGGCTCTGCCCTGCTATCGATACTTGCTCGTTAAAGCTAACCCAGTGGTTGTTCACCATGCTCTTCAGTGTCGTAGTAAAGACAGTGTAATTATTCCCTGAGTTAACAGAGTTTTTAAGCACCCGATAATCTTGGTTACTAAAGCCGTTACCCGCTTGCCCTTCAGCCCTACCAACAGAGAAGATAAAGCGAACCATGTCTGCTTGAAATTGCTTGTAGACATTTGCTTGGGCTGTAGTTGCGTTTGATAGCCCGTCAAGACCCTCAATTTTAGCTAAAACCTCTGATTGGCTTAGGTTTCTGTAGTCCTCACTTCCCAGCAAATCAACAAACGAGTCTAGCTCGGTTTTGAAAGAGCTAAAAAGACTATTTATTGATCCGGCCGTAGTAAGAGTGTTTTCATACATCGCAACCTTATCAGACAGGTTTTTAGCGTTAGTAGCCATTTGAGAAATGCTAACAAACTGTGCCTGTAATTCAGACGTTTCATCATTCGCCGCTGTTATGCGCTTATCTACATCGTCTGATTGGGCTAGTGTCATTGCACTGACGTTTGTATACGGAGCAGTTTCACCGTCAGTTGGCTTGTTCCAAGGCTCGTTGGTCATAGGATCGATGAACCCACCGGCCCCATCACTAATCAAGTTTCTTGTTTTTTCTACGCCGTCTGAATTAGTAAATGTAACCACCATTTCCATAGGATCGTCTGCTACTTTTGTGGCGGCAGAAGCGGCTAAGTAGGCTTTTTTTGTAATTTTGAACGATGCTAAAAATGCAGAATCTTCATCAGTTAGCTCGTCTGGAGTCTTATTTAGAATACCTTCTTCTTTAATAGAGTCGGCGGCGAAGTTAGCTGGGGTGTATGTCAGCGATAGCCCATCCGAATCTGTGGAAGTCATTTCTTTCCAAGTAGATTCTGCTTCTATGAGAATTTCTCTCTGATCTATCAGAGCCTTTTGGTAGGCATCTGTTTCTGCGGGGGTACGCACCGGAAGACCTTCGTACCGCTCAATGACCTTCTCTGTAGCCTCCCAAGTTGGGTCGTTATAGATAGTTTGCATGTAAGAAGTTTTGGCCGCTAGGGCCTGTGCGTCTGCGTCACCCAAAGTATTAAAATGCAGAATTCTCTCTTGCATTATCTTTAGGTTGGAGTAGTACGCATCATCTAAACTTGCATCATCAGTCGGGTCATAGTTAGCTACAATATTACTAGCATTCCTATACTTATCATCGCCCCTCTGGAAGGTATCCCAGAGCATGGCGTTAGCACTATCAAGAGTGTTGTCTATGCTAGTGTCTAGCTTCCACTTCTTCTCAATTATTGCATTTGCTTGTGCTAGTAGCTGACCACTTTCGGCACTGTTAAAGACTTCAAACAAAGTCTTACCACCCAACTCGGGGTATTTAGTTCCGTTGTCTGTCCTCATGTTTTCGACATAGTTGCCTTTTGTCGAGCCGTCTGAGGATACTAGCCGCAGAGGCAGAGTTTCCCCTGTCCCACGCCTAATCGGAGTGTATGCGTCTGAGCCTACTGAGGAAGCTTGGATGCGGTTGAACGTATCTATATTAGACAATCCAGTTTGGATAAGAATTTCAGCATCAATCTTCTCTCGGTGCTTCTTCTTAAACCAACCAACCAGACCAGTTTCGTCACTCGGGGGTATTACAGAAACGGGCTCACTAAGATCTACCGGAGTTGCCGCCGAAGTTGTCTGGGCATTGCCGCCAAACTTTTCGAGGTAGTCGCTAAGGTAAGTCCGAGCATATGTGCCATCAGGGTTCTGTACTTCGTCTGATGGGTTACTAGCACCGCCGGAAGTTAGGAAGTCTGTAGCCCCCTTCTTACCGCCCAGATGGGCCATAGCAAGAATGCCATCGGCCGTCACAGTAACGCCATTAATCTCCGTTCCTACATATTGTTGTAGGCCAGAGTCATTTGCCCACTTAGTCAGATCACCAATGTGCCAATCTCGTAGCGCCTTACGTTGCTCGGCGTTAAGATTAGGTATGTCATCTAGAGTTAGGTTTGTTCCGTTAGCCGTGTTGTAATCCTGTAGGCGTAGCTTACCAAACTGCAACTCCCCCACAACTACTCGGCCCTCAGTATCCACCGTGCGGGCAGAGGTATCTCCACTACTCTCTGCGCCAATTAAGTTTGACTCAAAGTCGGCAGACGGAGCTATTGTATTTAGGGCCTGATTGGTTTGTACATCTACTGGTAGTGGCTCCCCTTCTTCAACGCCAGATGCCGCCTCGGTTAGAGCCGCGTTAGTCTGATCTGCTAGGTCGGTAGCCGGAGTCGCTACCCCATCAATAGGCGCAGTTAAGTTATCTTTCTTTGCCTCAAGTGCGGCCCAAGAAGATTGGTTGTTCTGGATCATCTGCTCTATTGAGGAAACAGTTTGCCCTAGCCGTGCCGCATCATAAATATTGTTGTAGGCCGCACTATCTGCGGAAATATCATATTTATCCATCAGCCTAGTAGCCAGATCATCGGCTTCTAAGTCTTTTTGCTGTTCAGCTTTGTACCCAGTGTACTTTGCTTTAAACCCAGCAAGTTGCTCTTTTACTCTAGAAGTTTTTATTGCTTCCCCGATTTGTAGACCTTTAATAAAGCCATCGGAGAGTCCATCCATTCGATATCTACTCACCGCTGTTCTCCTTTATGGCTTGCCCAAGCTTAACTCCTGTGACTAGGCCATCTCCCGCCCCATTCATGTCGAATGCGGGGTCAGGTTGTCCGAATACTGAGGGTGTCATTGGGCTCGGGGCCATCAGACCTCCGGTGTTAAATGCAGGGACATCCTCTGGGTCGGCTCCGCCGAGCATCTCTTCTTGCTCTTTGCGTAAAGCTTCTACTTCCTCGGGATCTATTGCTTCGTTGGGTGTGCCTCTTTCAAGGCGCTTATCTACGACTTCTGCCGACACATACTGAGGGGCTTCATCGATCCCTAGTTCATATTTAATGTCGTAGCTTTTTGCCATTATCTCAAATAAACGAGCTACTGGCCCAGCTATAAGAAGCGCAAAGTCAGGTGACCACTTACCTTCACTAATTCCTTTGGTCACAACCATGTCTACACAGGCGGCTATAGTCACTTCAGATTTAAGAAGGTTCATGTACATAAACCCTTCCTGAGTGTCCGTTAACTGCTCTGTGATGTAGTCTACGGCTTCATCAGTGTCGGTAATATCTGGCGGTCTACGCCACGGATAATTACGCTCATCTGAAGTTTTATTCTCCCCAGGGATAGGGCCATCTGGATTACGGGGGTCGAGTAGTTGTCTAGGCATCAGTCTCTTCCTCTCCATCTTCACCCATAGCTTCTTCTAAGGTGGTTTCGTCTTTCAAAACTTCCTCTTCCAGTTCATCGAAAAACTCAGGGGTGTATTGTACACTTTCCTGTATCTCTCCGATATTTTCTGCCAACTTTCCTTTATAAAAGGATGCTATGGATTTTCTTAAACCTTCTTCAAATGTCATCGTGGGAACACCTCATCGTAATTCACCCTAAGATATCCGTCCTCGCCTTTTTGAACGGACTCGGGTTTAATTTTCATAACTTCTTGTGCAATTACGCCTAGAGTAGGTTGATTTTGTATCCCCATTTCATGAGCTTTTTCGTTCCAATCCCATTGATAAATGCCCACCCCGTTAGTGAGGTCTTTGACATGCACCACATTCTCTTTGAGGCGGATATCTGATAGGGCGGCAAATACGCCGATACCTGTTCCAACTGCGTTCAGAACTCCGTTTATTTTGGAGGCTTTGTACTCTTTGCCGATCTGGTACTTTTGAATGTCGTATCCGAGCTTGGCCTCGAAAATACGCAGTAAACGATCTCGGGCGTTCTCACCCTCTCGCCAAGCGTAGTCTAAGAGGGAGTCGGTACGATCCCACATCTGGTTAAGCTGTTCAGAAGTGAGCCCTACCATATTCTTTACGTCTAGTGCCGCCGCTTCAAACTTCTGCTCGGACTCTAGAACCGTAATATCCTGCCGCCACTTTGCGTTACCGGCATCAACTTTATATTGCATAGTTTGGTAGAACTGCTCTCTATTGTTCTCAAGAGAAGCATTGAACTCTCGCATGTCATTTATTTCGCCCGCATTAAACTGCTTCATGGCGTTAGACTGCGTTGCGTTGAAGCGAGAGATCTGTGACCCAAGCTCATCGTAAAACATATCCATTTCATTTTGGCTTGAAGCCACAAATTGACGTTTTACGTTTTCTTGCTTGGCATCTTCCATAATAGATTGCTGACGCAACTGCATTTTTAGGACATGCGTCTGTTGCTCATTTTCTAAGTTTTGAAGATCCATCATCATAAAAGATTTGGCATTGGTGACAGCTTGCGTCATACGAGCATCCAGATCTGCCACATTCATCTTAGATAGAATGTTTGCCGTGTTTAGTGCCTGAGTATTTCGTGCATCTAGGTTCTTAATAGTCAGGGTCTGGAAAAACTTACTGTCTGCGTTTGCGATAGGTAGGATAGATTCCATTGTGGCGGCGGAGACTGCGCCCATTGCGGCCGTCCCTGTCACACCACTAAGGGCCATCATCTTCATCACGCCCTTAACGGCTCCGGCGGCAAACGCAGGGATTCTGGGCTCCCCTGTCACCGGATCAACAAATTGCTTTTGCAGTATTTCAAGCTGTCCTGCTACTGTAGCTTTGGCGTCAATGTAATTACCTTCGCCAAGCTCCTGCGCCAGCATCTTTCCAGAAAGAGTTGTGGTATCTACAACCGTGGACATGTTCTGGGTGTAGACCGTGTTTAGAGATTGCCCTACTTGGTTAATTGTTCCATCTGCGTTTACGCCAGTAGCTAACCCTTTCATGTCTAGGGTATCGATGTTCACTATGGCTTCATCGCTAACAGTACCCTGTGCCGCATTTGCATCAGCAAGCGCACTGTTTACTGAGGCTTGGGTATTCTGAACAGTGTAGCTATTAACATCGCCCTGCGTGACGTTGCTGGCGAGGCTAGTGTTATTTACGGTTGCAACATCCTGAGAAAGACCTCCAGCATCTATGCTGTAGTCTGAGCCGTCTAGTATAGTCCCAGGTGTGTTAGGGTCGATGCCCTCTACGTCATCGGAGAGAGTTCTGTCAGGGCCTAAGAATGTAGAGGGGTCGTTGATTATTGATGTAGAGACTTCTGCTACGTTAGTGCCGCCCACTACCTCAGAATTATTAGAAACTGATGAATCTGTCCCAGTTGGACTATTTGCAATGGCGGCATTTTCATTAACAACGCCTTCGCCGCCAGCTATATCCTCTAGAGAGAGGTCAGTGGTTTGTCCTGTATCACTGGCATTGCCCGTTACAGCACTTATGTCTCCTACGAGCCCATTTATATCAATTGGTATTGGCATTTATTTTATCTCGCTCTATGTGGCAGTTCCGGAGAGTGTCTCGTAATTTTATATAGTCGATGATGGCACGGTTGATGGCTTCAGAATCTGCCTCAGAAACAGACATTAGTTCGTCTGCTAACTGGGAATTAAATTCATCATCATAAACTATAATCTCAGGGCAATAGATCTCTAGTGTGCTAGAGCCCCTTGTCGCGCAAGCGGTCAATAAGCTCACTGCGGTTATTAATAGAAGTACTCTCATCAGCTTCCATGTTTTTGTAAAATTCTGCTCTGTCTTTCTCTGTCTCAACATCATCTTTCAGATGCTCGACTTCGTTAAGCTTTGCCCCATCCTTTCTTCCAAGGATGTAGAGAATGGGCAGTAGAGCCGCGAATGCCGCATAGAGGTAAATCTTCAGTTTCCCAGTTAAGATGGAAAACACTAGGCATCCCCTTTGTTATGTGAACTAACCCTCGCGTAAGTAACCAGACCAATCCCTAAAACACTTAAAGTAACGAACAGTATTTTTAAGGTGTCTGAGTAGGAAACGAGAGATTGGAGGTTTCCAGCCGCATCAGTTATTACAGTCCCTAAAGTACCGGCTCCGGCAGTTGCCGCTCCGGCGATAGTCTTAGACTTCTTTAAAGGCTTGAGGGCGGTTGGTGCTGGCTTCTGTGGCATAACTTCACCACCTTCATCCGCCAGTACTGCATCCATAGAGAACAACGCCGCCTCTGCCGCCCTACGTCTGGTAAGACCAGCTAAGGGCGTTAATACGCCATCTACTTTAGCTTTATTCCATCGTAGTAACTGTTCCGGTACGGCAGAGTAATCAGAAGCATTTAAAAGCTTTAGGGCCGTACTCTTAGAGAAATTTCCAGCACCTAAATTAAAAACAAACGACACCAAAGAGTCGAACTGGTTTTGAGATAAGGGCACTTGTACAAGACGTTGTACGTCTTTTTCAGACTGCCTTACATCATCAAGAAGAAACTGCTCGCATTCTTCTACAGTAACTTTCTGACCAGAGCGAACACCCTTGGTGTGACCCCAACCTAGCGTCCAACGTCCGGAGCTACAACGGTACGACCTAATCATACCGTCATCCATTTTTTTATCTAACCCCTCAAACTTCTTAATCAGGGTTACGCCATCTGGGCTGATATTTGTTGGGTGCATTGTTTGCCCTTTCTTAGCTCTGCACCGTTGCAGAATAAGGGTTCGCTGTACCGCCCGAGTAAGTCCGTGCTGTTCCTGTAGGCCCAGCCATCGCAACATTAGAGCCTGGGACGTAGCCAAGCTCATCCATACGGGCCATCAGTTGGTTGATGTTTAATGCAGTCTGGTTATTTAGACTGCCGTTTGCTGAGAACTGAGATAGGATCAAGCTTCCTTGGTCATCAATCGCTCGGGTAATGTAGTCACCATTTGAGAGAGCCGACTGTCGGATAAGAGCGCCAGTACTGTCAAAGGAGTCTACCATTGTTCCGTATGTGTTTCGGAATTCATCGTCAATGTTGGCGCTAGTGTCTGCCAGAGTAGTTCGGACAGTATCTAATCGATCAACAAACTCATTCCGCATTGCTTGGTCTTCCGCGCTATTTGCTTGGAATCCAGATGTAATCATCTGAGCTACGGACGCAAAGTCTTGGCCCTGACTAGAAACAGTGTTCCCAAATTCATCTTGACCGGAGGCCACATTAGCTAGGGTAGTGTTAGTCTGTTGTTGCTGTTGGCTTGCTTGAGCAAACGCGGCTTGATTATTTGCGTTGGTATTTGCTTGGCCCGCCATCAAGTCGTTTGTATTAACGGCTTGGGCTTGTGCAATCTGACTACGCTGTTGATTGGCGAGAGTTGTATTATCGTCATACTGCTCTCTATAGTTCGTAAAGTCAGAACCTATGTTACCCAGCCGAGTAATAGTATCGAGTGAATCTGCCTTTAGGTCATCATAGTAGTTTGTGTTCTGTAGGCCAGCCGCCTCTAGCGCGGCTAGGATGGCATTTTGTTGCTCTAAGTTAGCCGCTTGGTTAGTGTTGGCTAGGTCTTGAAGAAGGGCTGTATTTTCCAGATTATCTGACTTTGTCTCCTCGTAGAAGCCCAGCCGGTCTTCTATACCTTTAACGCCGTATAGTCGGACTTGCTCCATCTGGTCGATCTTGTCTTGGGCATTTTGAGCTATCAACTGCTCCCCAAACAGCGCCCTATCTTCATTCAAATTCTGAAATTGGGTGTTAATATTATTAGTAGAATTACTAAACCCAGTATTCATTGAATCTGTCAGAGTATTCGTCTGGTTGTTGATATTGCTGTTAATTTTCTCAGTATTAAGATTTGAGAGATTAGTCTGGGACGCAAACCCATCCGTTACCGCCGTATTCAAATTATTATAATTGCTTGCGGCAGTTTCATTAGCCGCGCTTGCCGCAGTTGCGGCCGCTTGCATCGCATTGTCTCGCTCAATTGACGCTTGCTCAAACGCCGCTTGGGCGGCGGCGGCATTAGCTTGCATCGCGTCATAATTCGCTTGAATAGAGTTGGAGATATCCGCTTGACCAGTACTCAGCCCCTCAAATTGCTCCTCATCAAGCCCATAGTCGTTAGTGACGTATGTATTTTTCTTTTTGCTAAAAAGTCCCATGTGTTTCTCCTAGTTATCTGAAATAATAAACAACGAAGCTGACTGCCCCAGTTCCTATTAACCACGCAATACGTTCCGCAATTTTGACGGAATGATTATTGCTGACCGCAACATCACGAAGGTTTTCGATGTCGGCTTCTTGTTCGTCTGCCCGATATTCCAGACGATCAATTCTTTGTTGGGAGGCTATAAGCCTCTCCTCAATCCGAGCCGCAATAATTGTAGACTCGTCTAATTTTTTCTCAATTCTGTCCAAGCGATTAGTATCCATTGTTTTATCCATTACCTTACGGCCTACCACCGGCCATCCGGACAAGTGGATTGTTTTAATGCTGTTTTCATGTGAGTTACGCACCCGCACAATGAACACACCTTTAATCCGAATTTTTCTGCTCTATGTTCACAGTCCATGCAGATTTCCCTTCGCTTATCTTTCCAGTGCTTAGTCTGAACATTGGGAAATCCGTAAGCTAAGAACAAAAGACCCCAACTGTCGTTGCCGAAAAATCCGTAATCTTTGTAAATTTTATTAACTACTTCTGGCAGGAGAGTTGTCTCATTGTCAGAGTAAGTTTTTAAAAGTTTAGAAACTTTGGGTCTTATGCGTAGCTTTCGGCAATCTCTCCAAAACCTACTGTCGCATCTCTGTGAAAATTTGTAATGCGCTGTTATAAAATCTAAAGTTTGTAAACTCTTTTTAATCGTCCTTTGATTAAATCTCTTCTTTCTTACTGCCAAATCAACGTGGTCGGCAGTTAGCAAGGGCTGTAGGTTGTGTAACGCAACATGAGTAAGCGCAATTGCGGTACTTTCTAAAGGCTCAATAAACATTGATGCTAGGCCAATAGATATTACGTTTCCCTTCCAAGGCTCCTTTCTATGCCCAGACTGAAAGTTTACCAATCGGGGCGTTAGTGTTTCTGTGTCGTAGCCATACTCTTCGTTGAGATGAGCTAAAAATTCTTTCTTTGCACCTTCCGAAGAAGTGTGCCGAGAAGAGAAAACGTAACCTGTTCCTACTCTGCTTTGCAGTGGTACGTTCCACACCCATCCATTCTTTAGGCCGTGGCAGTACGTTGTGTTCCTTTTCTGCGTAGCTTCATCTAAGTAGGGAAGTTGTACTGCCCACGCGCTATCGCAAAAAAGCTCTTTCTCGTATGACACCCAAGGTGATGGGTTTAAAATAGACGAAAATCCCGTAGCATCTAAGTAGTAATCTGCTTCGATTTCGGCGGCGTTATCCAGTACTACAGCCGATATATCTTCGTTATCCCACCTAATCTCTGTAACAGTGCCATGCGTTAATTTTACGTTATCCCTAGTTAGGGAAAGTTCTCTCAGAAGCTTTGCGTACTTGGTAGCATCTAAGTGAAATCCCATCCCAATATGCGGGAGGTTTTTAGTATCTTTGAAACCCTCTTGGCGTAGCTTTGCCATCCCAAGAGTCTCACCTACCCAGTTGTACTGGCCCGCCCCAGACGGGACGTTTACGAGCCCGTGATTAAATGCGTCTAGCGCACCTTCGTCCTGACCGTTGATAAAAAAAGGATGAACCCACTTAGTTTCTTTCTTAAAAAAGTTTGCAAACTCAATAGTGAATTTGCCGGTTCCATCAACCTTATCTACCCATGTCCTACTGTTAAATTCTTTAAAGCCGGTGCTGGTATGGAAATTCTCCAAATATGGTAGGGTACTTTCCCCAACCCCAATAGGCTCATTTACTTCTGGCTCTATAATCTCAACTTGAAATTTGCCAAACTTACTTAAATATGCGGCGGCTGACCAACCTGTTGTTCCTCCACCTACAATACAGATCTTCTTACTGTGGTAACTCACGGAATTTTGCCCTCGCAGATGCCCGCCCCTCAGTAATTTCCTCTGGTACTGGTACTCCCGTTTCTAATTGACGAATGACGTACCAATCTGTCGAATGCAGATAGTCCTTTGCGGCGTAATTATCTTTAAGCATCTTGGTTATTGCTTTATCTTCTTCTACCGTTTCTAGGTAAATTAGAATTTCTTCTGCTTGCTCTGGTGTAATACCCGTAGTTTCTCCGCCCCATGTAATTTCTTTAACTGAGGTGCTGAACTTCAGAATGTCATACTCAAAAGAAAAGACCGGCTTTAGAGAAGTCTGTAAGGCAGTCTCCATCCCAACCTTCACTACTGAGGTTATCTTGCCGTCATGTATCATTTGGTGGTGGTTCATTTTTTTACCCTTAATAAAAATACGTCCAGTAAGAAGTATCTACTGTCTGATCCTCGTAATAACCGGCCGCTGTCTGGCCCCAATAAGACCCAGAAACCCCGCACTGGATGGTGCAAACCCACGGACACTGCCCCACCTGAGTCCACCCACAGTTGTGGCTTTGTCCGGAAGGGCAAGCACATGATGGGGCGGCATTCCCGCAAGGCCCAGACCATCCAGACTGCCCGTCACTACAACTCACATACCAGTAAGCAGTACCCGAATTGGCACTTACTTGTGACCATGTGCCAATGTTCCCGTAAGTAGGCGGAATCCATACACTCTGTGTTTCAGACTGTTGGGTGTACACCTTTCTCCACATTTCTGTACTAGCGGATGATCCGGAAGAAATTGTAGAAACTGCGTTACCCATCCCATTTCCATGAACAGTGCAGTAATATTTCAAAACACTCGGAGCATTAGTAGGAACTGCAAATTCTACCTTCGCCCCTGCCTGTCCTGCCGTACCTGTGACGGTAACTCCCGTAGTATAACTAGCATCAGAAGCATCTCTGAAAGCTAACGGATGTCCGGCGTTTGTGCTGTCACTCTGATCAAACGTATAAGTAACACCTTTCTGAAGCGTCAGTACGGGAAACGGTGCGTCATTGAACGCAAACTTATTGCCGCTAGAATTGACAATTGTAACATCAAAAGAGTCAACACTCCCCGTAGGAGCTAAGTCAATTTTCTGTACATCAGACCCATTAAAAGTGATGTTTTGGACAACTGACCAATCAAATGTCGCTGTTGGCATTGTGTAAAACCTGTATCTCGTTTGCGTCCAAAGTTAATACAGATACACCTGTCTCTTTAATAACACGTTCATCGTCTGTTGTCGATGAGAAATGCAGAGAAAACATCTTGTTACAGTTACTTTCTACGCGCAATTCTAAGTCAGGTTTGTCTGTATTGTTTACCATACTAATCTCAAGATGTGATTGTCAGAGTTGTTCCGGAATAGCTAAACGTAGCCCCAGCGGGGCCTTGAATTCCCTGCGGGCCTTGAGCGCCGTCTTGTCCGTCAACGCCGTCCGTCCCAGCCCCAGCGGGGCCTTGAATTCCCTGCGGGCCTACGGGCCCAGTGGCTCCTGTAGGGCCAACTTGGGCTTGCGTATGGGCCGTTACATATGTGTTGATATCATTGATATCGTCTGTAGTAACGGCCCCATCAGCAACCAATTCAGCTAATACTTTTGCTTTTGGCATCTAGTCCTCCTAGCCTTGAGAAGCCACCCACTCTTCAAAAGCCATAATGTGCGTTTCTGCAACAAATGTAGCGACTTCATCAGAGGTTAGATTAGCCGGTAAATCTCTCAGATATTGTCTGTAATCTGTCCAAAGAGTTTTTGTTTCCTCAGACATATTATCCACACTATCAGAGAAAAATCGCCAATCAGACTTAGCAAGCTCAATATCGCGGTGCAGACGAACTGCATGAAGCGCAATATTGTGTTCCTGTTGATTTAAAGACATTTCTTTCTCCTAATATTAATTATGTATAACAATGACTTAACCACTTAAATTAGACAGAAAGCCAACATTGGTGCTTGGGAAAGACCGATTCGGGCCCCAAAGAACTCGGACACCACCGTTTCCACCCTGACAGTAATAAGCCGTACCGCCGAGCGAGGTTCCCCCACCGGCTCCACCGCCGCCAAACATTCCTCCTGATCCTGAGTAACGAGTACTTGAACCTTTGTTTGAAGCATATCCGTTAGTTGCGGCCGATACCTCTGCCGTAGTTCTAGGCATGCCGGTACTATCATTATCTGTCGCACCAAAGTTAGGATAGCTATGGCCGCCCGCACTATTAGAAGTGCCATCTTCGCCACCCGATCCGCCAACGCCACCATGATGATTAGTTGTGCCGTTGTTGTTGTTGTAGAAAGAGTTTGAGTTAAAGCCGCTTCTTATACTTGAATAAACACCAGAAGGCCCTTCTCCGAAGAGGCCCACGCCACCTCCCCCACCAAATGAATAGGTTGAAGATTGGTATCCACCTCCACCCGAGCCCGCACCACCTGTACCATCAATACTGTTGTTCAGTGTGTTGCTACCGTTTCCTGTGGATTGATACCCATAATAGCCATTTCCGCCACTTCCTGAGTAGCCTCCTGCGCCACCTCCACCGCCGTAGCCATTGGACGAACACATTCCGCCCCTACCTTCACTAATGTTTCCAGGGGTAATACTTCCTGCGAGAGGTTTAGCAATGTTAGAAAAAGCAGTACAACTATGTCTCCCGCCTTCAGCCGTAAATAGAAGTGTGCCGTTTTTAGAGATAGTAGAATCTTGTCCGTGACCAGTATTCCAACCACCTACACCGGAAGAAATTTCTATGGTATCTCCTGCTACTACAGCGATATCATTGGCCCACGCTAGTGCGCCACCCCCGCCCGCTGAGTTAGCCCAATTACCTGCTCCTGCGGCCCCTGCGCCAACGAGTACGGCACAGAAAGAAGTAACGCCATCCGGCACTGTCCAAGTAGTAGTCTTTGGCCCAGAGTGTTGACTTGAGTCCATTTGAGCTTCAAAACAAATGACTTCTCCACGCGGGAAACCAACAGTTGAGCCGAGAGTACCAAGCCATTGTCGTTTAGTGGCAGTCGCACCCACACAAACAAATATTTCGCCGTTTGTTGTGTTGATAAACATAGTTCCTAAAGAATCTGCATTTCCTGTACTTGTTGTTGGATCTCCGGCAGACGTAAGATTTGATACCGCCGCACCATTAACAAATTTTTGTAGGGTTGCGTTATATACCAGTGTCTGGCCCGCTGATGCCCCACTAATTTGGAAACCTAAGTTCCCAAGTGCCGCATTAGGACTCTGGAGGTCACTGAGGTTATTGGCTTGCAATAAGCCAAGAGCGGCGATTGCGTCTGTTTCACTATTGATCGCTTCGATAGCTTTACCCAAATACACCAGATCCTTTGGATCGGTAGTACTCGCGGCCAAAGCCTGAGCTTTGGAATCTATCGCGGTGATCAGCGTATTAAAGTTGTAAGCTGTCATTCTTTATACTCCGAGGTTTAGTAAGTTTTCGTCTTCTAGGGCTATAATTTGTTCATCACGGGTGGCTAGAAGAGCATCCACTTGGTTTTGGGTGTAAGTATTAGCTACTTGAAAGGTTCCAAACGCCGCTATCGTGATTTCATCCCCTGTGTTTGCAGGGGTTCCGAGGATAACCTCGATGTTGTTGGTTGCAGTATAGTCAGACGGGGTTAAGAGTACGCCGTTCTGAAATACTTGAACAAACCCAATATCATAGGAGCAAGGGAAGGTAGTGTCAGACCCTGTGTATCCAGTTGAGTTAGTTCCTACTATATAATGTTTGTAGTTTATGAGCCCGTTTACCTGAGAGCCCGCGTCCATCCATGCGCCTTGTTGGCTCCAGATTTTTAGCTGGTCTGTGCCTGTGTCAAACCACATATCCCCCGCAACGATATCTACTGTCGGGGCGGTTGCACTTACATGATAAACACCAAAAAATTGCTGTACGTCTTGAGTAGCTGAATTTGCTAAATCTGCGTAGTACTTGGATGAATACAAACTTCCGGATACTGGTGAGCCCATCTGATTAGCCCAGTTCTGAGCTAGAGTTGCAGATCCGGCCGCATTATTTTCAGAGGTCAGTGCGTTGGCCGCACTAGTGGCGGCATTGGTGGCACTTCCTAAAATAGCATCAACGTAGGATTTGCTGGTCGCATCTCCTGCCAATGTTGGGGTGGCAAGATTAAGTATCTTGTTATTGCCGAGGTCTAGAGCCCCTGACAGAGTGCCGCCCGTCTTGTTTAAGAACGTATCTACATAGGTCTTATTAGTGGCGTCTGTACCCACAGTTGGGGCAGGGAGGCCGGTAATAGCATTGGAGTTTGTGTTGATGTCACCCGACATTGTGCCGCCCGCTAGGGGTAGCTTTGTCGCTATCTCGTTAGTAATCGTTGTCGAGAAGTTAGGGTCATCTGCTAGTGCCGCCGCCAATTCGTTAAGCGTATCTAAAGTCCCTGGGGCTGAGTCAACTAAGTCGGCAAGACCAGTATCCACATATAACTTCGTGGCCGCATCAAGAGGATTAACAGGGGCCGATAGATTTGTAACCGTCCCAGAAGTTCCTGCGTTTAGGTTAAGTGAACCTGAGATGTTAACGTCTTGGAAACTACTTGTTCCAATAGATGTAACGTCACCCGTTACAGGGCCCACATGAGTACCTGTTGTAGTACCCGTCACCGCGCCTGTGATATTACCCGTTACGTTACCTACAAAGTTTGTACTTGCAGTAATAACCGTGCCCGTAACGGCAGTAGCCGTAGACGCGCCAATTACGGTGTTATCAATGCTACCACCATCAATATTAACGCCAGTGCCAAGATTAGCAGTACCATTAACATGAATGTTTGTAGAGACAGTCACACTGCTCAGAGCGGCCGTTCCTGTTAAGACATTTATCCCGCCGGACAGGTCTATATTGTCGCCATAGATTGTATCTATGTACCCAATGCCATCAATATAAATATCTTGGTACTGTAGGGCCGCACTACCAATGTCTATGGTATTCGTAATTTTTGGCGTCATCTGTGCCAAATGGGTTGTTGTATTTAGCTCAAACCAGACTGCCTGTGCGGCCAGATTACTTTGGCAGATGTGTACGCGGTTAGTTGTAGTGTTAATCCATATTGAGCCTACAGAGTAACCGTAGGTAGCGTCATCAATGGATGACGGATCAGCTACTGCGTTTGTATTATTTCTTCCACCAACACCGCCATTAATATCTAAGAGATACCCAACAACAGAGGTCGATAAGGGTATTGGCGCTCCATCATTAGTAGTGCCTGTATGGGTGTGCCCAGAGGTTCCGCCAAAAGCGTCTGCAATAGCATTAAATTCAGCGTTTAGAGGCGGTGCAGTAATATTTGCACCGTTAATGATGTCAGCAACGGAAGTTCTAGAGTAACCTATTGTCATTTATAATCTTCCCGCTATTGAGAATTCAAAGACAATGCCTTGAATACTGTATGGTTCAGTTATCCCTAAAGTTACGAAAGTGGCTTGTGCCGCCTGACCAGATCCTTGGACATCTGTGGTGATGATGGGCTTATCCGTGCCGCCATACGCCACATTAACGCCGTTATACGTTATGTTTATGCCTTTATAGACTACTGGGGCCCCCTCAGAAACTTGCACCCAAGAATTGGGTTTTGCAGTCTTAGGGTCATTCCAATCGTAGTTTAGAGCCATGTTCATTTCTAGCGGCCCCTCTGCTCTGATGAAGGTGTTTACTTTCCGCATAACTTTTCTTACTTCAGTCTCCCCGAAGTCAAAAAACGGAGTGGCATAAATGGCTAGTATTTTAGATCCATCAAAGGAGTTATCTCCATTTTCACTCCGGTAAACTTTTCCGTTGTGGTCGCCGTGCAAGACTACCTCAACATTGTTAACGTATTCGCTAACAGCACAACTTGCGCGTACTCCAACCATCTCCCCGAATTCCCATCCGAGCCGCTGATCAGCACTCCGCAAACCACCTATAATTCCAAAGCTTTCTTCCTGATCCACAACATTTGGAGGATCAATGAAGTACCTAATTTGGCTTTTTGAGCGGATAACAACGCCAACCAAAGAGTCTACATCGTAGACATGGGGTAACTCCCTGAGAAGTTGTTGTATCGGCTTAGAAATTGTTTCTAGTTCAATGTCACCAATACGAGATGTGCCCGCAACAGGCCGGAAACCATCTGGTGCTAAAAATATCAAATCTCCGCCTATCTCTAAGACAGAGTCTCGGGCCATACAGCCCACATTATTCGTAACATGCTCAATAGAAAAGTCGCCATTGGCGCTGACTATCGACTTCTTAATGTTGTTCTCACCGAATAAAAATAAGTCATCTCGGAAAGTCTTAAATGCAACGATATCAAACCCAGCAATTTGCTGTCCAGCACCTACACTAGCGCCCTGAGAGGTCACTGCCGCATTCCAATCAAATGGATTATTCGGGCTTGAGTGAGCTAACTTTGACGGGTCTGTAGGATCACCACTTAAAAACAGGTGATTTTTAAATACGTCCACAATAGAGGGCTGGTCTAAACACTGAGATCCCCCTGCATTTAGGGCATCTACCCCTGAGTTGGAGCTAACAATAACATTCCAATATAGGCCGTTATAGACAAGGGCGTTATTCGCACCATCTACAAAACAAATCATGTTACCAGAGCCGAAATTAAAATTAACAGATCTTACTCGGTTAATTGGCGTAATTTGCCCAAAAACAGACATTCTACGCAACTCAACACCGGCTGAGTTAATAGGAACAACCTTCTGCCATCCTCCGCCCGTTTCTTTGTAGAAACAGTACTCATTAACGTCTATCTCAATTACATCTCCGGCGCTTGCTGGGGTGTTAAGAACAAACTCATCTCCCCCCGCCGTATTTAAATTAATAGTAAAATCAAGAAGAACATATTTTCTTGTGCCATTAATGTAGGCCCAAGTATTGTTAGCAACAAGAACGTCCAGAGTTCTGCCGTTGTCATCAAAGCCAATGAACGATGTCTGCCCCGCCACGGCCGTAAATTTAAAAGTCTTTACTTTTCTAGTGGCCCAAAGTTCTTTCCCGCCCGTTAGATCATTCTTAAAGAAGTCCAAAGACAAGATTTTTCCACCGCCATTGAGCGGGTCAACTTCCGGCGCATACGATCTGTATGGTGCGTACCCTTCTATTCTCCGGTATCCCCCAAACAACGAAGGCTCAAAGTTCACAAGCCGTATTGCACTACCTGGACTATTCTCAGATAGGTCGAGGTGGTTCTCATTAGAGTTTAACCCCCCTCCGCAAACGACTTTGTAACTTTCAATTTGATCTGGCATCTAGAAATAAGCCCTAACCACTCGTAGAGTCCGAGTATCCGTAACCGTCTGGTACTGATTGATTAGAATTCCTTGCATGTTTTTAATGCCCTCTTGAAAAAGCTGGAGAGCAATACTGGCCGCCTCATTATTGTTCCTAAATAAGTGCATCTGACTTAGCGCACCCTCAATAATGACATAGTCATAGGGTGTAGGAATTCGGGTAGCGTCAGTATTTAACTGTAAATCTGCGTAGTTTAGGTAATAGCGATATTGTATAACGTAAGGCTTATCCGGAGTAGGAGACACGATATACCCGTTACCGTGGGCGGGAGCTACTAAAGTAGGTAGTCCGAGGCCCGTAGAGTTATCCGCGTCTAAATCATCTGTCCGGTGCTTATCGTAATAAACATCCCGCGATATAAATTTGAGCTTAGATGTTGAATTTCCCAGTAGTGGATTTTTCGCCACTATAAAACTTTCAAAATCTGCTGTTTTAAAGTACTGAGGCCAAGAGTAATCTTCCTGCCCCACATTCAAAGTTTGCGTATGTTCCGCAGAATTAAAAGGCCACTCGTACTCCGCCGCGTTTATTTGCGCGATAGAGTTTCTTATGGCGTCTTTTGCTAGGGCTTGAACCCCTCTACAACCAGTAAATTCAACTACCTTTACCTCAACTTCGTTGAGTCTTCGTAGAAGCTGGTTAGTTAAATTTATAAAAGATGTAGCCATTCAAGAACCCCAAAAATAAGGAAAGGAGCCCCCATTACAGGGGCCCCTAAGTTTGCTACTTAGGCTACGTTGTAAGTGGCAGTCATGATCGCTTCTGGACGAAGGATCTTACGGCCGTACAACTGCATCCCACGCACGATGTCAGCAAAAGATGCTGTATCGCGGTAGCTTTCAGTCTTATTGAGTTGTTGAGCAGTTGCTACGGCAGACTTATGCCCAGCTACTACAGTACCAAAGTTAGTCTCAGAACCAGTTGAAAGTACAGTACCGGCTCCAGTTCCAACGTAAGGAAGGTTATTTGACTTGTAGACTTTAAAGCCTCGGATCAAGCCTTCACCAACGCGGCCGTTGCGAATTTCTTCACCACCACCAAAGTCAGCCGAAACGAACTTGGAATTTTCGTCCATGAGCATTTCGTAGAAAACTGGATCTGCTACAAACCAACGATCCGCTGTATCAACATTAGCTTCGTCCATCTTACGAGCCATTCGGTTAAGAATAGCCAATGGAGAAGTAATGCCGCCAGCACCACCACCAGCCGCAACTGGGATAGAAGTAGCTTCAGCGTCAACACCTAAATCAGATCCACCAAAGTCGAGGATTGACAAAGCGTTTGCCGCTAAAAGCTCATCGTTTCCTGCGCCTGAGTCTGCTTTCGTGCCATTTACGGCGCTACGGCGTACCCAAACATTGGAACCATTAAGCTCCCAACCAGACAAGTAACCAAGTACTTCAGCATCAAAAGTATCGCGTAGCTTGTATGCCGCACGATCCGTTGCCAAATCCATGAAATTTACATGGGAGTGGGCAGTTTCGATGTCATCCATCTTGAACATAAAGTAATTGGCTTGATCAATTACGAGCGAGAAATCTGCATCACTCAAATCTTGAGCGGCTACTTGAGTTCCCCGAGCGTAAGTTGAAACAGTGATTTCTGGCTCTTTGATAATCTTAACACTGTCTCCAAATGAGCTAATCTCGCCCAAATAATCGGTGTTAGTAATATCTTCGCAGACACTGCTCTTGCGAAATTCCTTTTGAACACGTTTGCTATAAAGTACGGCCGAAAAGTTACCATTTGGTAAGTTATTGTGACCGCTTGCGCTATTAAAAGCCATGAATGGCCTCCTTATTAAGTTAAGTTGTGTGAAAAACCTCAAAGAGGTTGGTACAAAACAGAACGAACCAAGGTGCTAAGGGCTGAATAACTACTGGGTAACTTTTCTCTTTATAAACAAGCACATAGTCGAAACTATGGGCTTCCTTATTGATCCAAGGGCCAATAGGACAGGTAACTTAAACTGTTCTTCTGAATAATTGCAAAGGTAGGCAAAATATGCGGCTTTGCGGCATTTACGAACTGTGTTAGTTCATAACATATTTGGTGTTGTTATAACACGATAGTTATGTCTCTTACAAGTGTTATCTTGCGCCACCAGATAAGTCATACTCGAAAGTTCCTTCTCGAATAGACTTCTGAATAGCATCTTCACTTCTCTCATATTCAACGGCTGACATCTTCTCTACCTGTGACTCCGAAAACCTTGAATTTCTGGAGTTTGGGGCAGAGGCCGAAGTCCTACCTACAGCCTGTGCGGCAGAGGCGTTATTAGCTTTCCGGCGAGTCTTAATACCCGCATCCGCCTTATAGAGATCTATAGCTCTCGCGGCGGCCTTAGCATCTGTATTGTTCTTATACAGTGCGTCAGCGATATTAGACGGCTGAAGTGCTACCCAATCATGGAATTTAGAGTCAGTCCTAATTTGATCAAAATCGGGGTGCAGAGCTTTTAGCTCTTTTTCGGCAGTCTCCTTAGTGAGCCTAGATTCGATAGCAGTGACACGATCTCCGTGGCGTCTTTCCAGAGTTCTCTGACCTTCGATAACTCGGCGCTGGGCAATGCTGTCAATAATCTTTGCAACATCGGGGTATTTCTTAACCCACTCAGCAACTTCAGAGTCACTTTTAGGAAACTTGATTTGTTTCTGGGTTGCTTGGCTTAGATGTGAACGAAGTTCTTGTATTTCCTTATCTTTGCCGGACATCTGGGACTGCATGTGTCTACGCAGATCTCCGTAGCGTTTTTTAAATGACGTTTCTTCAAAAGGCTTATCGCCCTCTGCGGTTTGGGGTAAATCCTGCTGAACCATTTCTGATTCATCAAGACTATCTCGGTATTGGCCTTCATATTTAGCCATATAGTTCTCCTCTAGGGGGCCTCAAAGTAGTTTGGCGAAAGTGCCAAAGGTTTGCGGGTAGCCCGTCCTCGCAATTATTTTACTTAATCAAAGCAACAGTCATTTTGGGTTTGTAGGACATCTCTGAGGCTTGCTTCTTAGTCGTAGTCTCTTTGTCATCCATAGTTTCGATCTCAGTCTCTACTGAGGCTTCCTCGACTACATTACCTTCTTCAGTTTCGTAGTCCTCTGGCTCTTCCTCGGGGTCGTAGGATTGAATCTGGCCTTCAAAAGCCATGCTCATAAGGCCCATTTTTGCTTCCATGCGAAGGGCTTGGAATGTCTTTAAGCCGTGATAACGAACAACATCTGCCGGTATTACATACTCCCCCTCACTTAGTAGGGCCGGAATATCGTCACGGACTTCCGCAGGGCTTGATCCAGCGGGAACAGGGTTACCAGAGACAGGATCTGAGCCCACTGTGATACCTGTAGACGAACAATCTCCCATTAGCCCTACGCTCTCGCAGGGGCCTTCGCCGCATGTGGGGCACATATCTGACGCCATTCCACCATGATACAGCGTTTGTGGGCCGGTTTCTTCCTCTTCGTCCTGTTCTACTTCTGCATCCAGCGCCGCCTCAACGTCCTCTTCAACTCGGAGGTCTTCGCTTTCTGGGGTGTCTTTTTTCTTGGTCATGTAAATGCCCTCTTAATTGTTACGAGCCATCTCAATGGCTTGCTCTCTTAATGTTTGAAAAGTTCTTAGCTCTGCAATCTGCCCTTGGATGGCTGTAATCTTTGAGTGGTCTGGGGTCTTTTCTAGATACCCACGCAATGTCTCAATGCGCCCAGCCACATACTTATTAAGAAGAGCGTAATGATCTGGGTCATTAACTAGCGGCAGTATCTCTTTTGCTAATTTCTTATCCATTACTTAGACCGCTTGATCTGGGGGTGGCGTTGGAGCCGCCTCTGCATTCTGACCATTAGTATTCCCTGCCGTTTCCGGAGGTGGGGCATTACCTGGAGCTATCTGACCTCCGCCTGTTCCTGTCGGATCTGGGGGGGCCGGTTGCTGTTGTGGGGGCGCTTCTTGGGGCATCATGGCGGCAATATCAGCCATCATCTTCGCCTGTATCGCGGCTTCCCGTGGATCGTTAAGAATCTTATCTTCGTCCAGATCCATAGAAGCACTAAGCTCCCGCAAAATATAATCGTACTTAACAAACGGAGCCATCATTGGATTGGCTGTCTGGTTCATAAAGGATAGCAAACGCTGGCTTCTGACTTCATTACGCATCAGGCTTTCAGTGCCCCTAGCAACGACATTGAGAGCGCCCTTAGACATCTCTGCATCAAAGTTAAATTGCATATTGAAGGCAAATAAGCTTTTGCCTACAGGGGTCAAAAGATAGTCATCAATATTACGCACAACGGCTTTAATATTCTGACTTGCGGCCGATAACAGCATGGACATACCGGACGCGGTTCTACCCACCCCCTGTACGCCGGTCATGCCGTGGGCGTAGCTTGGCATTCCTGTGGACTCATCCGAAAGCTGTCGAGCCTTATCAAACATCATTAAACACTCGTTAGTGACGTTTGGAAACTTGGTTCCGAAGATGGCTTGGCCTGGGGCTCCAGACTGCCGTCTAAATACTTTGCCAGGGTGTATAGAAAGGTTCTGGCCTGGGACTAAATTGGTTTCATCTATTTCAATCAATAGGTTAGATGACAAGGCGGCATTATCTACGGCCATTCGCATAAAGCCATTCATAATTTCTTGCGTGTCTTCCATGTTCTCAGCCAAGCCCACACCAAAGAATGAATATGGGTTAACTTCATATGGGACAGCGCAGTATGGTATGCGAGAAGGGCTGAAAGGATTTAACACCAGACGTAAAATCTGACCATTACAAATCCATGCGTTGATTTGTATTTGATCTCTATCTTGGTATTGCTCCGGAATGTCGATATCGGCTTCTTCAGCAATCTGGGAGTCAATTACACCCCAGTATTCAAGAACCTTAAACCTATCAACATCCCCGCCGACACTGGAGTTATCCTCTAGGGCGCTTTCCCAGTATTCCTTCTCGTAATCTTCGCCAATTTCAATCGCTAACTCTATCGATTCTTCTCTAAAATGTGGTCGATGTTTTAGCTGACGTAATTGGCTTCTATTCATGCGGTGTCGCTGAATAGTAAATTCTGCATCATTCATAGTACGAGCGTCTGGATCAGGATAAAAATCCCAGATCGATACATGCTCTACTTTTGGAACTACGCGAAACTCTGGGTCATACTCCCCTGTCTCATTCCACCTTGGGTACTCTTTATCGTGGGCAAATGGCCCTTTGATTACGCCCGTTCCAAATAGGCTCATCTCAAACGCAACACTGCGGAGATGCTTACTAGCCTCACACTCTTCAAGCTGGTCGTAAATCATTCTCTCCATCTTTTGGGCCGCTTTCTTAATGGGCTCAAAAGTAAGTGCGGTAGGAGAAAGACCAACACCGTCTACTAAATCGTCTTGTACACGCTCTAGCTCACTTTGAAGTGGGCCTACTCGGTCAATTAGATCTTTTCTTGTGCTGTTAGCTTGACCTTTCGGCCGCGATTTCGGCTTTGCAAGAACTTCTGGGTCGGCAGAACCTTCAAAATGAACCGCGTCTGCAACATCCCCGACTCCGGTAAAAGGAGCCTCAACGCCTACAGGAAACTTCCCTCCGGCAAAAAGTACGTCTACGATTTGGTTGTAAGACGCTAAAACTTTAGTTTTTGTTATTTTGATAAAGGCTTTGCTTTTTTCTGTGTCGGTAAACTGAACTTCTGGGCCGTATAAACCTCGGTAGTTTCGATAGGATCGTAGCCACCGCTCTTCGTCTGTTTGGCGGGCGTCATTAGCTTTGTTAAATCGGCTGTTTACCCATCCAATAACCCCAGACATTTCCGCGTTTTCTTGGGCAACGTCTGACCCTTCTTCTAGGTGAGCAGGGGATTGGATATCCATCTCAATCGAATCTAGCTCTTGTTGTGTAGGTTTATCCATTATCGCCATATCTAATACCCAAAGTTCGCACTAGCCGGTTTCCAGCCTGTGTCTGGTTTATTCCCCCACTCTTCAAAAATTGATATAGCGCGAGGTCTGGTCATTATTCCGTATCTAATTGAATCAAATGTGTGGTCAGATTTATACCGGACATCGATATCGTCACCGCCCTTTGGATCATTCGGAATGACCGGAAGATCCGCGATTATCTGTCGGCATGTATCAAAAAACATTATGCCAGACATTTGAGTGTCTTCGTTGTACTTTAAAAGCTCATGCAACCTGTTTCGGCCCGCAACACGCGAACCTTTGGTTCGGTCGCTGGGCCTCCACCTAACGCCCATGTTTATCATTTCTTCAGCAATACTCGGGCCCAATTGACCTCTCTGATGCCAACAGGAACTGTCTAAAACCCCGTAGGCGATTTCTTCGCCCTTTTCCGCCTCTATAATTGCGGCCCCCAAATCTCTGGAGGTGTGCTTTGACAAATATAACTCTCTATATACGAGGAGAGTTTCAAAGTTCGGATCTATAGCGTACCAATGGACTGCGCTATAGCTAGAGTAACCGTAATCGCAGGATCTAAAACGCCGCCATTCTTTAGGTATGTCAAACGCTTCGACCACATGGTGATCCAGCCTAAACTCAGGGAAAGCCGCGCCATCGCTAACTGCCCAATCGCCCTCTAGTAACTGCCGCCTTTGCATTTCTGGCAAAGAGAGCAAGTTGGCCTCGTAATCCCCCTCTGAGTACAGATACGGGTTATCCTTCAAAGTAGCGGGTATAAACCGCCGCTGAAAAAGAGCTTCTCCGGCTTTTTGATGCCCGTCCGGATAACGTAAAACTTCACCAGTATCTGGGTCAGTTGCATCGAAAGTTTTCCCTGCCGGAGCAGGGTCTACATACATCTTCTTAACCCAACTATGCCCAACATTACCTGGGTTAGTTGTCGCCCGCATAAATACAGGCAAAGTAGGATCTGTTGTACGCAAGCGAGAGCGCATGTACGTCCACGCGAAGCTGGTCGCCCACTGCGTCAACTCATCAAAGGCCACATACGAAAAGGCGAGGCCCTGATACCTTAAAACATCTTCATCCCTGTCGAGGTAACTCATCCAGAGTTTCGCCCCACTAGGGAAAATCCATTGGCTCTTGCGCTCCTGCCACTTCGCCCCCTTAAATGCCTTGGGGTATAACTCTTGCGATTTCCAAATTAATTCTCGCAATTCGTCTGTGGTTTTACGCAGTATCAGCCCGTTGAAGTTTGGGTTTGCGAAGTATCGCATAGGGTCTGCGAGGAGGGCGTAACTTTTTCCTCCACCCGCCGCACCGCCGTACAAGACTTCTCTTTCTGATGCCGCCAAAAATTCTGTTTGTGGCCCTTTGTTAGGGCTGAATATAACTTCCCTTGATTGTACTTCTGGGGCTTCAAAATCTAAAGTATCCGAAAAACTAAGGTCTGGGATGGGTGGTCTGCTTGGGAGCGCCTCTCCTTCTGCTAGTTTATCTAACTTCTTTTTGGTTACCGTTAAGCTTCGCTTGGCTCCTGCTTCTTTTCGCTTGAGGGCGAGGCGTTCTCGCTCTTCTGCGGTTTTTGGCTGTCGCTTTCGCTTTGTCTTTTTAAGTTCTTTAATGCGAGGAGTCTCAGTGCCTCGGCAACGCTTCCAAATATTTGCAAGACCTTGATGACTGATTTTAACGCCTGACTTTTCAGATAGCCAAGCACTTGCCTCACGATAGGAGTGTCCAGAGTCCAAATAATCCATTGCCAGATCCACAAGGCGCACGATTTCATCGTCTGCCACCAAGACCAAAGGGTCTTCTTCACTGGGTCTATAGCCGTAAGGAATTTTTGCATTTGGATTTGGCCTCCTCCGATCAGGCCAATTACCGTTACTCGGCGTCTGTTGTGTCATCTACGGGGCTCTGCTTAGGGGGTAGTACAAATATAGCATTGTCTGGGCCAGTTACTTCTAACTGCTCCTTCTTAACTATCCCCGCCCGATCTAAAATTTGCGCCGCCGCTGACACGGCGTTTCTTGCTCCCATAGCACCTGGATCGATAAGAACATCAACCATGCTAAACGTGGCTCTAGGGGCATTCATCGCTAAAAGTAGGCTAGACCGCTCTATTATTTGATCTTTAAGCGGGCCCACTACTTCGTTTATGCGTGTGTTGTCAGAATAACCAGCGGCCCTCATAGCCTCTCGGATATTCCCTCTCGCATCGCCTGTGAGAGCGTCTAAGAATGCTTCTTGTTTTTGGGTTAAGTCGGTCATGAATTCTCCTAGAAGAAGCTACTTCTTTTTCTTCTTAGAGTAGCCGCCCTTGCTGTAGGTTTGCTTTCCACCGCTCTCTTGCTGGGCTTCTTCGTTAGCATCCGCTGACTTACCGAATTTTGACTTGTGCGGCTTCATGTAACCACCCGTGTAGTAGGCTGGCTTTACTGATGCTCCGCAGTTGGCTTTTCCAATTTTCATTTATTCATCGTCCTCATATTCAATACCCAAGTCGATGGCGTTTACCATCATGGTCAACTTAGCAAATTCTAATATTCCGGTTAGGCGAGTAACACATAGGCCCTCATTAAGCTTATGCTCTAGCCAAGCAGACAATTCCGCCTCGGCTTTTGTAATTTGATTGTCTTCATAGACATATGAGATGTCCCAGACATTGTCGTAATCGCCTTCCTCTGCGTCAGACATATCACCTCAACTGGACTTATAATCTAAGTCGTGTGCCGTAGGACGTTCAGAGGGTTTGTCTTCAATAGCAAAATCATCAGAAGCAAAATATTCGGCGTACCCATTGAATATTGGGGCCTTTGTCTGAGCTTGCCTTTTACTGATTAAGCCCTCCTCTACTAAGTACTGTCTAACTTGTTCTAAAGATAGTTTTACTCCGGTATTCGCCTCAATAGCGGCACGGATGTAGATCAAATTGATAACTTGAGTAGGGGTTGCTCTCTTTGATGGAGCCATAGTCTATGTCGCTTGTTATAACATTATAAGTGTCACTGCACAACCATTATAATGGGGGTTGGTAAATAAACTAAAAATCGATGGACAGAATTCAATATCCATGATAAAACTGAGAGGCTACCTCGGAGGGAACATATACTATCCCCCAGAGTAGATTTCCTAAAGATTGAACTTAGCATTCACGCTAAATATGACTCTTTCTTCAGTATCCTCATGTGGCCTAGTGCCGTGAGGGATGAATGATGGGAAGACGATCATCATTCCCTTTTTAGGAGATACAGGAAACTTGTCGTTAAACAGGCTTCCTCCTGCACTACCCCCATACGTCATTGCATACGATGAGTAGGCTGGATTATTAAATATGATCTCGCCCGTGCCCTCTGTGGCGGCCGCGTAAAATACTACGCTCAAATGGGCCAAAGGGTGAATATGCTCTGGGACGAAATGCCCCTCTCCATATATAGAAGCCCATGAATTGGTCAGACCAAATTGCATGTTCTTGACGCCGACCACCCGCAAGTACTTCTCAATCTGCTTTACGGTAACTTTGTGCAGTTCATCAAACTGCTCCTGCTCCGCTAAATTATGATTGTAGAAGCTGGTATAGCCGCTCTTATCATAGTCCTCTTGGCCCGTTGCAGTTAGGCTCTGACCCCATGAGTGGCTGAGTAGGCCACCTTGAGTATCCTTGCTTCTGATCCCCTTAGCCATCGCGCAGAACTCATCTGCCAAGCGTTCACCTTCCGGTAACACTTCTACCGTAATCGGAAACTGAAACGGCGAGGCTATAAATTCTCCCGACATCTTCAGTCCTCCATAACCACTGCCAGCCAAGACAGGTAGGGGTCGGTATTCTTATGGTTTTTTGCGCTCAAGGAGATGCTCCTCTTGCCCTCGTAATCCTTGCAACTCTCAAACGTGAGAGCCTGATCTTCTAGGCAAAGCAACGCAAATACATCACATCCATTCGCATCGTAGTCCCTAAAGAAGCCGGTCTTACCTTTGGCTATTCCCCAGTGCCTTCGTGTCTTATCGGCGGCGGTTGTCTTAACATCAATCCGGATAGGCCGCCCACCTTGGATAACGAGCAAGTCATAGCCACTGGCATCCGCCTTAGTTACCTCCAGGCCAAAGCCCCCTAAGATACTAGCCACAAAATATTCCCCAATTGTACCTACGTCCGTACTGTTAAGATCTTTCATACGGGTAGGTTTAAACAGGGTATCCTTCTGGTATGTCATCGTTATCCATCTCTAGTAGATCATCGGGCTCAATACGGCCCTCTAAATGTCCGGCAACTTCCCTAAGACGGTCTACATACCTAGCAAACTCATTTGCCATCATATGAAGCTGTCCGGCCCCCAAATTAGAACTGTCTGTCTGGTAGAATTCGATCACACCATCGATTAAGTCATCAAACCCTTGGCGGTATTCAATGAACTCATCATCGTGCAAGTCATTGTTGTGGGATAGGAGAGTCAGAATCTGAAGGACGCCTTTTGCATCAACCTCAAAGTCATTCTCTATGGAAAGGCTAATAGGTACATTCACTACGCCAAAATTTTCAATGCTCATCAGGCGTTCTCCTTATCGGGATAAGGCGTAGGCGCGTCCTTTCTGACCGCACCGCGTGTTGCTTTGTCTGGGTGATTGGCAAACTTAAAAGCGGCCCAGCCCCCACAACGATCTCGGTGTATATCGTTCTCATAAGTGCATGTTTTCGTATATTCATCCCATCTCATTAAAATAGATAGTTCATTCATAATCATGACACTTTCGATACTTAACCTTACTACAGCAGACTAGGTCATAATTCCCTGTTTTGCAAGAACTAATGTCATTACTAATATATAGTTAAGTCAGTTTGACACTAATGTCAAAACCCATCCCATATTTATTTAAAATAACGTCCTAGTATCTTTACAATATCGCGGGGTAGGCATGGCTTGTGTCTGTGCATGGCCCGTTGACAGTCCCATTTTCCTGATTTTGTGCAGAGTGGGTATACGCTATCCCCCCTACCCCCCCTGTCCAATCGCGGGGGGGTCTAATTCGCCCGAAAGCCCCGCCCTGTAAGGGTTTGCGGGTGATCGGAATAAATCGGCCCGAGTAAATGCGGCAAGAATCCGGCCGGAAATAATCCGCAAATAAAACTAAAAAAAAACTAGCGGGCTCGGGCCCA
>Ga0187219_1000140_pt1 | contig 30718 bp, 47 predicted proteins | sample 13SPOviralmetaG_FD_130162 | JGI IMG/M metagenome (GOLD analysis project Ga0187219, IMG submission 130162) | Marine viral communities from the oligotrophic San Pedro Time Series (SPOT) site, San Pedro Channel, CA, USA - 13 SPOT_SRF_2010-07-21... | ecosystem: Environmental > Aquatic > Marine >... | reverse complement strand
GATAGGTAGAGGTCTTTGAAGCGTGCGACAGATGAACCTAAATTTACGACATTATCTGACGTAGCACCCGCACTTGTTACAGGTGTAAAGTCTGAGCCTCCTAATTTAACGCCACATCCGCCTGATGCAAAATAAGGTCTGCCACCATTAGTACCAATACTACCTACGTTTGTGGTGTCCTTGTAAAAGTTACAAATAGAGCCATCGTTGCCTGTTCTCTGAAGCGCAAGAGGATTAGCGTTGTTTCTGCTGTGTAAAGCTACGTCAGTGCTTCCACCATAAAACGTATGACCGTTTGTAGTTGTAGAGTCAAAGTCTTGCGGAGAAGTAACTCCCACCAACAGGTTGCCTGATGAGTCTATGCGCATGCGTTCTGCGCCGCCACCAGTAGTAAACTGAAGGTTGTTTTCCGCTCTTAATGTTATGTCGTCTTCAGAAGGAGTACCATGTACTAGGTGATGAGAAGTTCCTAAATATCCTTTAGCTGTTCCGTTAGTTTGTATAGCTAAAAAACAACCGTCAGCATCAGTTGTGTTTAACCGCAGTGCATATTGGTTTGTAGCAAGTATGTCAGCCTTATAGCTAGGCGAACTAGTACCAATACCGACCGACCCACCTGCAGTAGGTACAAGTGCCACATTATTTGTTCCTGTTGGGTTCACAACCATTAATTGACCCGAAGATGTAAATAATGCAAAGTCGTTTTCAGTTCCAGTTACTCCATGAAATGCCAAACCATGATTGCTAGCTTTATAAATTCTACCTGATTTGTTTGTATCAAAAGAAATGTTGCTTGTTAATCGGATTGCACCTGCTACATCTAATTTGTCTGTAGGCGCAGTGGTAGCTCCGACCATAAGGGAGCCGTTGGGGATATTGACGTTTTGTGATGAACTAATAGATAAGCCATCTGCATTATTATTCTTAAAGACTAAAGTTTTGCTTCCTAGTTGCGCTTCATCAACAGCGATTGTTAAGTTCTCACTTGCATCTAACTCAATCTTTGCGTCAGTTGTTCCTGACCTATTCCAGAAGATTTTAGCTGAACTAATGCCATCACGATTGATTTGTATGTCGTTGTTACCATCTACAGTAAGCCCTGTGCTTGTCACGCTACCTGAGAATACTGATGAGCCGTCAGCGTTGATGGATAACTCGCCTACTTTTGTGCCAGAAGTATTGTAATTAGCAAAATGCGCTGAACCATTAGCCCCAGAATATCCTAACTGTGCAAATGCTTTTGTTCCTGAACCGTTGTCTGCGCTTAACTTTAAAGCTGTTGCAGTGTCAGTGCCGTCCTTAAATATTTCAATACCAGTTATTTTAGAAGATGAACTAACACTGCCTATGGCAGAAAACGATGGAACCGTTGTCCCCAACCCTAGTCGCGAGGTAGAACTATCCCAGAAGAAGCCTTGTGCCGCAGAGTCATTATAGAAGCTGATGTCACCGTTGGAGGCAATTTGCATACGCTGTGTTGCGTTAGTTCTAAATAGCAAAGGTATCGCTGTATCTGCGCCAATAAAAAAGTCTGCCGCAGTGTTACTTGCTGCTAAAGACATATAAGCGTGAGTTCCTGTTTTACCAGATAGATAAAGCAGGTCAGTGCTACCACCAATCTGTGCTACACCATTAAGGTTACTTACACCATCAACAGTAAGCCCATCCATCGCGGCTGTGCCAGTAACGTCTATGCCTGTGGAGGTGGTTGCTAGTTTTTGACTGCCGTCGTGATACAGCTTAACGTCACTGTCATCATTGAATACTGCAAATGCCTCGTTAAACCCTCTGTCAGCAATAACAATTCGATTATCTGATTCAATGCGAATATCAGAGGTGGCGTTCCCTGCTTTAAGTAAAGCTGTGCTTCCATTGCTAAAAATTTCTAAGTCATCACTAGCACCAAACTGTGCCTTGACGTTATCGCCTAGTGATAGGTTGCCTGTAAAATTAGCCCCAGATAATTCGGCCTTATCTGTATTAAGATTTGTAAAGTTCGCATCTACTTCGTTATTAGTTAGGGGCGAACCCTTTCCGCTTCGTGTTGTAATAGTAGCCATGAGAAGCCCCTTCTAATTAAGATGCAGTTAAAGTGATAGTCCAAGTTACTGACATAGTGTCGTCAGCTTGCTTATTTACAACTGCAAAAACTGTACGGCAAAGCATAGTGCCGCTAGATGAAGCATTAAAGATACCCGCCTCTGTAACCGCTCCAGTGCCTTCTCCTGCCTCAAAAGAAGAAACGTATGTAATCGTATTACTAGAAGCAGAAGTGCTGTCTAACGCTTCTCTAGAGCCTAGAATCGACACTAGATCAGTCTGGCTTGCAGATGCCGCAGTTGTGCCTGAACCTAAAGCCATATGAGACATAACACCCGCAGAAGTTCCTGCCATGCGAGAACAAATAAAAGTTAAACCTGCACTTACTACTAAATTGTGAATTTCACGGCTGTCTTTAACATTGCCGTCCTTGTCTTTCAGAACTATCGCAACATCACCGCGAAGTTTTAAATCATCGTTAATCATAAATCACCTCTAAAAAGTTTGGCTTGCGCCAACGTAATCTTCCAAAAAATAGTCAAAAGCACAATAGCCTTGACTGCGTAAAGAACCTGAATCGTTTGTTCCGATTGTATCACTTAAACCCCTACCAGTGGAATGAGCAAATGAGTCAACCAATGTCGCTAAGTCAGATCGAACTTTAGTAAACGTCATTTCCTGATCATCATCGGCAGTGGCTTCGCCATCAAGGTCGTCAGTTACTCCTGTTTGTTCACTGATAAACTTGGCAAAGCCCATGTTTTGATCTTCACTAACTAATGAAGAATTTTGTAATACTTTGTTTGGCGACATTACGGCATTTTCTGCTACGCCTGATTCGTCAGATAAAGCCTTCGTAAGCTGAAAAGACTCGCTGTCAGTCGTCCCAAAAGAGTGTGTAAATACTTTACCTGCACTTAATGTCAGAGACTCAGCGGCAAAAAAGGAATCATCGTATTCACGATTAAAACCAGTTTCAAGGAATATACTTTCGTCAACACTATAGTTATCTTGAATTAACTTGCCTATTGTAAAAGTATCTATGTTGTCAGTAACGCTACCAGAATCTGAGTTCGTAAATCCAAAACCAAAAGACAAAGAGTCTTCGGCAGATGATGTATCGGAGTTACTTTTTCCAACATTAGATATGCTTGCATCAGATACAGCTTGCGAGTCTGCTAATGACTTACCTACACTTTTGACCTCAGCGTCAGACAACCCCAAAACATCAAAGAAAAACCTAAATATTAAAAATTCGCCTAACCTAATTGTTGCAATCGCCTTTTTAAAAGAAACAGTTGCCTCTGCTTTTTTAAAAGCAATAGCAGATATAGCCTTTTTAAAAGCAACAACCCGATTGATCATGCAAAATCTTCCCTAACGTAAAAGTCTAAAACTTGAAATACAGTTTCTTTTGTTCCGCTTGAATAGGTGACTTCAATCTCGCCCTCATAATACCCTTCGTCAATATCTAACTGAGTACCTGAGAATGAAAAGATTGCAGTGCCTTCTTGAAAGTTATCGCCCACATCTGCCGCGGCTAACGTAAACAAAGTAGTCGTTGTTCCTTTTGCTCTAAACTTTAAAGCGCAAGAACCGCCACTAAAATCAATGACAGAATCATCGTCTTGTCTTTTTAACGTAGCTTTTATTTGGGGGGCTTGATCGCCTTGTACTAGTTGATATGTCATTTTAAACCTCTGCGTCTTTACGCAATATTATACTACTTGTGGGATCGATCTATAAGGGGTCAACAAAAGCATATTTTTCCCACTCTGTTTCTGTTGTCTGACGCTCCTTGTAAAAGTAATCTATCGAGTCATTTCTTTTTAACTCTCTTAAAGCGTCCATGGCTTCATTGCTTTCTGGAACACTGTCTACCGTCTCATGCACAATATCTTCACCGTTTTTTATATACCCTAAACGTATCACGCTATATTCTCCATAGTTCCTTTAACCGTACTGAATGTACCAGTAAGATTGTTCATATTCGTAGAGGCAATAATATATGGCCTGACATTTGTGGCTGTTGTGCTTGAGCCAAAATACTGCTGTAGAGGCAAGCTAAAACGCTCTGTTGTATTAGCAAAAATCATTTTTGTCTGAAGGCTTGTATAATTTGCAACAAAAGTTCCTGCTGATTCAAATCTATTTACACTAAAAAACAGCGTGTCCCCAGTTGCAAAAGTTGTAGCAATGTTGGCAATTAAAACGTAGGTTTTATCGTCATCAGCGTCATATGAAACGCCAACTATTGAAGCAACGCCATAAGTACCTGCGCCATTATTTGTTTTAGCAACACCACCAACATTATCTATTTTGTCTAAAACATTTCCTGCTAAGGATACATATTGACGGTAGGAAGCAGGGAAACTTACATGAGTCACCGTACCTACTGATGTGCCAATATTTGTTTTACCTTTATATTGCAGACCGTATTGGAAATATGCTGAATAATTAGTCGATGAAGAATTTTGAATACTAAAAGTAAAGTCTGCTGATATTCTTTGCCTTTTAGATATACTTAACGATGGGGCAGGTATCCAAATATCTTGATAGGTAGTTGTTCCTGAAGTACCCATTGAATTATTAACTTCAATGCCTATTGGATAAACCTCGGTTACATCACCAGATAATTTACTAACAACAATAGAATCTGTTTCAATTAGCCCACCATCAATAGTAGTTACATTACCGCCCTCACTTGCAAGCGCGGTGTTTAGATTAGTAAACGTAACAAGACCATCAAATGTAACTGAATTAAATACAGTTCCAAATGTAATTGTTTGAGTACCATTATAGGTTGCTTCGGTTACGTAATAACTGGTCGCCCAATATTTAGCATCACCCCCTGTATTGACTGGAGGTGTTCTTGACCAATTAGTAGTCAAACTAGAGAACGCGCCAGTACCAAAATTATAAGCACTAGCTGTAGGCGCAGATGGAGCATTAGCCGATGTTTGAGAGTAATAAACATATCCAGAGGCGTTTCTTACACCTGCCGCGCCATCAGTGCCATCAGTGCCATCAGTTCCATCAGTTCCATCAGTTCCATCAGTGCCGTCCGTGCCGTCCGTGCCGTCCGTGCCTTTTTCGGCTAATAACTGTGCGGCAGACCAATCTGAAGTACCAACAACACTATCAGTAGAACTTTGAGAGGCCGCAACAGCAGTACAAACATACAACTCATCTGTGCCGCTTGGAATCGTCCCAGTAAAACCGTTTCCTAAATCGTTATTGTTAAAAGTCGATGAACTAAAAGTCCACGTTCTGGTAGTGCTAGGTTTATTAGTAACAGCAGACGATGATCTTTTGTATCCGTATATGACAGCCGTATTGTATCCGTTTACACCATCATCACCGTTAGTTCCATTGGTTCCATTGGTTCCATTAGTTCCGTTAGTTCCGTTAGTTCCTAACACTTGCGGAGAAGACCAATCTGCGGCCACAACTGAATCTGTTGCCCCAGTTGATGATGCTACAGCCGCGCAAATATAAAGATCGTCTGTGCCTGATGGAACTTCACCTGTCCAACTATTTCCTAAATCGTTATTACCAAAAGACGCATTTGCAAAAGTCCACGTTCTTGTAGTTGTAGGCTTGTCTGTCGATCCTAAAGTTGATGATGATCGCTTATATGCATACACAGGCGCAGTATTTACACCATCGCCACCATTGTCACCGTTAATTGCAAATACTATAGGTGCTGTCCAACTCAAACTAGAATCTGTACCTGTGGCCCCACTTATTTGCGCTCTTGTAGAAGAGATATAAATAGGGTCAGTGCCACTAGGAATTGTTTCAGACCATCCGCTTGGGGCGGTAATTGTATTAGTAGCAAAGTTATATGAGCCGCCAGAAGGAGTGCTAGGAGTCGATGATGCTCGCTTGTGAACAGCAAACGTAAATGTACTTAAACCATCAGTGCCATCAGTGCCGTTCTCCGCAATTACAACAGGTGTTGACCATGTTCCTGCTGTTTGCGATCCAGTATCGCCTGTTATAGAAAACTGAAAATTAGCTTGATAAATTGGGTCAGTTCCAGAAGGGACGGTTGTTGACCATCCACTTGGAGGAGTTAGAGTATTAGTACCAAAATTAAAACTGCCACCACTAGGCGCAGATGGTGCGCTAGATGCTCTTTTAAATATTGGTGCTGTAAAAGTAGATTTACCATCTGATCCATTAATAGCGGCCGCATTGGTCGTAGCATTTACAACAGAGGAAAACGCAGACTTATTACCTGATAAATCAACTGATTTAAGCTTGTAGTAAAATGCAGTTGCGTCAGCAAGACCGCCATCTAAGTGTTCAGCCTTTGCGCCAAACCCACCTGCAACATTAGACACTTCTGCATAAGTACCATTAGATGCTGTAGAGCGATATATTTCTACGTTGTTAAAGTCTTTTTCACTAGGGTTTGTCCAAGCTAAACTAATAGACTTATACCCTGCTGTTGCAGAAATAGATGTTGGAATAGACGGTGCTGTCGTATCAGCGGCAGGAACTGCTTGTGCGCTTACATAGCTACTAGATACAGCCAACCCATTAACTGCCTTAACTCTTACGTCATAAGTTTTGTTTGGGTCAAGCCCAATAATAGTAGACGGTGACACCTTAGTTGCTTGAGAAAAATAAGAACTGTCCGTAGATACTTTCCATTCAACAACGTAATGATCCACAAACGCATCAACAGAGTCAGGCCAACTAACGTCAAAAGAAGCGGTGGATGTACCGTCCGATGATATAAAGGTATCCGCTGTTACAGTAATACTTGCAGGAGCAGTAGTACTTGTTCCGTCATAAATATCAACTTCACCTGCACCTAAGAATACCTCTTCATCTTCATCCCAAGACCAAATAGAAGAAGCAGTTTCAATAGCATCCACGTTGACAACCATTTGATCGGAACTAAAGCCCATCGAATAGCCAACAACCTCAAACACCTTAGCGGAATATCCAAGGCGTGTGTTTGTAACGCTTATATTGTCCCCTATTTTAAATTTAAGCGCGTTTAAGTTACAGGGAATAGTAATAGATTCCTGTTGCCTAGATCGCCTTAGAGCGAGTTGTGCGATCCTCTGAGCGCGTACATTATTGACGGTATATGGAAGCGGCATATCCAAATAGATTGGATCGCCATCTTGAGCCGCGTAAGTAGAGGATATTTGTGCAGGGTAATCAGCAAGGATATAGTTATCTTCTTCGCTTAAGAAAACTCCTTTCACGCCATTATAGGCTGACCGTCTTGACTGCTTAGTCTGAACGCTGATCTCACCGATCATCATTGACTCATCAATCGTTACCGTAGGAGCAACGTACTCACCTGCATGAATCTCAAACTTACCACCAGAATAAACCAAGCGGCCAATCATAGAGCCTACCATGTTTTCTATGTTTGCTTTAATAGAGTTAGCAGTATCAACCACTCCATCCATCGTGTAGCGCGGTTGAGTCCCACCTGCGGCTAAATCGACAGTTTCATTACAAACACCAAATGCAGTATTAATAGAGGCAATGTTAGATGCGGACTCCCCTAAACCATATTTAGTGTCAGTCAGATAATCTCTTATGCATAGCGCAGGGTTTTGTGACCAAACAGGTAAAGAGTTGTTAGGATGCCAAACCTTTTTACCTCGAACTACAGTGGAGATATTTGGCAGACCTTGAGCAAATTGCTCTTGGTCATAGGTTAGCTTGACTACCATGTAAGCTGTGCCTAGTAGCTTGTGATCAGATGTCCACTTAGTAGATGCGGCAACTAAGGCTGAATCTGCTGTTGTTTGTGATCCATCTTTAAAGCTAATTGATACATATGAACCCCAGTTACCAACATATGAGCCGCCATCCCAAACCTTTTCATCATTAAACCAAACTTCCTCATAGGCATCTATTTCATGTCCTGCAATCGCAGTTACTAACCAGAGGTATTTGTTATCATCGCCAGTTGATTCTAAGTAGACAACATTACCGCCAATACGCGCACGACCATAAATAATCTTGCGAGAATGAGCCGCCTCTCTGGTCATTACAGACTGACCACCCATCTGAGTGCCAATATCAGGCTTTGGCATTAATGCGCGAGATACAAGAGATAGACCTGCGCCTAAAGCAAAATAAGCCCAACTAAACGCAAATACTTTTAAAGATAGTCCGTAACCTATTGCGGTTGCTAATCCTGCTAATACTACTGATGCCATTTTATTTTCCTAAAAAACATTTGTAATAAACACGCTCAAGAAGATCAAACCTCATTGTAGTCATTAGCTGATCAAATGGGAATTCTACCTTCATGTTAAGCGTCATTAAAGAAACACCCTTTTCTTTACAATGTGATTCTGCAAACTTAATTAAATCTGCGCCAGTATGTGTTTTGCGATACTCAGGTTTTACGTAAATAACATCGGTAGAACCAAACAAGTGATCTTTATGATGAATGCTTTTTGAAATCATCATTACCAAATACCCAACAAGGCTTCCTTCTTTCCGAGCTGTAAAAATATGCAAAACCCCTGCTAAATCTAACAAGGCATACTGCTCCCAATCGGGATTGAGTAAAATTGTTTCTTGGTTTGGCTCTGTTTCTAGCCAGTGCTTATCTAGCAGAGGCTTGATATCTTCCTTAACATTAGCAAGACATTCGTGAGCTATTATCATGCATGATGCCTATTTCCACTGTCTTCAGATCCGTCATAGCCACCACCACCTGCCGCGCCTGTTGGTCTACCCCAGATAATTTCTTTCTCTACAATAGCTGTTACAAACTCAAAGCCCTTATCTGTAGGGTGTTCAATCTTCTGATCTTCTGCTGTATATCGTCTTACCTTTGTTTTTTCAAAAGCAATAAGTTTGTTTTCGACTGCAATAGAAATGGTTGAGTATTCTCCTGCTTCGGAAATAGTCATCGTATCCATAAAGCCAGAGAAGATAATAACAGGGTCAGCTACTAAATTACCCGATGGGTCGAATGCACCAAGCCGAACCGTTAGTGGTCTGCCTTGATATTCGTGATCCTTTGCTACAGCAACTAAAGATGATTTAACACCTGTTAGGCTGATGTTTATTCCTGTTGCTGAGATATCGGAACTCTCTTTGATTTCACTGATGCCTAATAAATCGCCAACACCAAGATAAGTCTCACCACCATAAGATAGATCACCAACGCCAGACCATAGGTTTAATTCGGCAGGGCTTTCACTTGAGTCAAATACCATGCGTACAAGGTAGATAGGTCTAACCGTATCAGCGACAAGCGCATCACGCATTGAGGTAGTAAGCGTTCTACTCATAATGCCTCCACACAAGCAAAGGTAAAGCCGTAAATACTAGCCTCGTTAATCGACCAACCAATATCGTTAGAGGTCATACGCCACAGACTTTTAGGCAAGTTGTATTTAACAGCCTGAGAAGAAGTAACCGCAACCCTTAATGGTGGCTGAAAGTTTAATGTAGTCGCTCCTGCCGCCTTATCTTGCGTAACTAAGTAAAGGTAATCATTTAACTCAAAGTACGTTCCTGCGGCTACTGCGGCTGTGCCTGAGCCTAGTGTAAATGACTCTGCCCTTATAGCGGCACTACTAACAGTGTTATCCGAAAGAGTGCTTGTATGTAAAGGATTGCCAAAAGTAAAAGTGCCTTCCCTTCCGATAAGGCCAACAATAAATGCTTCAACTGATCGTGCCTCTGCATGACTTAATGGAGGTAGTGATACCTCTGCTTCCCATCTTGCGCCTTGATGAGTATATACCTGAGTATCTAAAGTAAATGGAGATTCAGCAACAGCAACCACCCTGCGTAATCTCATAGACATATTCTGAATGCCAACATTAGGAAAAGATAAGGACATTATGCGCCTCCCATTGCTTTGGAGAAGTTACCACCGCGCAACCTAGCGTCTACAACAGCACCTTTAGCGGCTTGGGCAATCTGTGGCATTAACTGGACGATCTCAGCACGTACGGTTTGCTGTACGCCTGTAGTTACGTTAATGGTTTGCTGTACTACAACACTACTTCCACCGCCACCCATTTTATTATTTGGAATAATGTTGCCGCCAGAGTTAGGCATAAATAGTTCTGGGCCACGCTCTCCTACAAGATAGGGAGTATTTGCTTGTACTGGGCCACCTAATGCTTTTGGCGCGTATCCTTCAGAACCTGGCCTTTTCCCTGGAAACATCATGTCGAACAGCGGCTGAACGATCAGATATTTAATGTACATTTTCATTAGAGCATCAATAACGGTTTTTGCCATATCCTTCATAGCGTCACCAAAACTCTTAGCACCTGTCATCATGTCAGAGAAACCCTGAACCATTGCATCAATAGAGCCAGTGACTAATGAATTCATTGCGCTATCAAAGTCAAAAACTTGATCTTTTATTCTGCCAAATGCCTCACCTGCCGCATCTTTAAATAGCAAAAATTCGCCAATTAAATTATCAATCCATCTTCCAGAACTATAGACAATAGTTTCAGCTACATCATCGAAGTCTGTTTTAATTTTTTCTGTAGTTTCACCTACTTTGTTTTGAACTTCTAATAGCTTTTCGATCAAAGCACTAAAATCAAACGGAACAAACTCACCGCCAGACAAACTTTCTTGCAGAGTCGCTAATTCTGCTTTAAGTGCAGGAATATCAGCAAATAAGGCTTTTCCTGAGATTGCATTGCCGCGTTCAAGCTGACCTAATATTCCAACAATTTCATTTAATCTTTCTTGATCTTTTTTCATCTCTTCATCAGGAAAGAAACTTTTGTATATAGCTTGTATCTTATGCGCCATTTGTCCGAACGCATTCATCATTTTTTCTATTACTTCAATAACAGAAATAAGCGCACCAACAATAGACTTTGCAATCACTTCGCCAATATTCTGAACATCGCCATCAGCGGCTTTTAAACCAAGTTCAGTTAATGATTTTGCTATCTCGTCTATCGCAGGAGCAAACGCGGCAACGGCTTGTCGGCTAAATCCAACAAACAACGTCTTCAAACGATTCATGGAGTCATTAGCGGCTTCTACACCGTCTACTGCGTCCTCAGATAAAACTAGACCCAATGCCTCAGCATCATTAAACATTGCTTGTAAGCCGTCAGAACCTGCGCCTAACGTGTTTACAAGGGCAACACCTTCCGAGTCAAACAGCTTCATAGCTAGTCTAACTTTGTCAGCAGATGTTTCTACGTTATCAAAAGATTTAGAAAGGGCAAGAACTTGATCTTCTAGCGGCATTTTAATTAACTCAGCCGCGCTTAAGTTTAGTTCTTTTAATGCTCCCTTAGCCTCACCAGTACCTCTGGCCGCTTCTGCCGCCCTACGAGTAAAGCGTTGCATTGCCATACCCATAGTTTCAGCAGATACGCCTGTCTGCTCTGCGGCAAATTGTAGTTTAGCAAGAGACCCTGCCGTTGTTCCTATCTTTGATGACATCTTCCCTAATGCATCTATAGAGGACATAGTTTTGATAGTGATAGCGGATAAGGCAACCGTAAAGGCCGCCCCCATCGCTAATGCGCTTTTGACGATAGAAGATATTGCGCTTTTAAGAAAGCCACCAACTTTTGCAAATGATGCACTTAATAAAGGGAATCGGTTTTTAACCTTATCAATAGTTGCAGAAAGTTTCCTAAACCTTTTTTGTACTGCCGCAAATACTGCTTCTGTGTTATCAAGACCTGCAATAGCAATTTTAATAGGGTTAATCATTTTTCTCGCCAACTATTTTGTGATATGCAACCCACTCGTTCAAATGACTAATGGGCGTTTGTTCCGCTTCAGCAATACTCATGTGAAGGCGATCAGCCAGAGATAACATGGTCATCCGTGAGTGATCGCTTCTCAGTTTTTTTCGTGTTCCTCGGCAGACTCTATCTCAGCAAACATCTGATTGGCTATTTCTGATATGACGCTTGTTTCTTCGCCCATCAAATCTATCCTATCTTCCGCAGATCCGAACAGCTTAGTGCCGCCCTCATCTTCTGCCTTCATGCAAATCAAATCTACCATTGCACTGATAGTCATATTATTTAAAAAGTTAGGGTGCTTCTTCTGTAACTGATCTAAGTCATAGCACGTAATGCTTCTGCAATATAACTTAAATGCTCCAGATTCGTCACCCCACTCAGGCACTAATACTTCTCGTGCCGATAACTTTCTTCTGCCTCGTAACTCTTTTGCTAATCCCATGGTTTAATCCCCTTATACTTGTGCTTCGGTTACATCTCCACTGCACTGAATGGTAAAACTTGCTTCAACCATTCCATCAAATGCTCCACTGATAGAACGAGAAGTTACAATGCCACCGCCTGAAAAGAAAGTCTCGCCCGAACCAGTGCCAGTAGGATAGATTTCAAAATCTACAGAAGCACGTTCGTCAAGAATTAACTGCTGTGCGTCTGCTTCATCCCAATAACATTCGATAGAAACTGTGTTAGTTTTTAAGCCTTGCTTGTAAGTTCTAGAAGAATCGCCCATTACTGAATCTTCAATAGTGTCTGCTGAACCGTCAAACGTGAAAGAACGTACCTCGCCTACCACGGCAACAGTCGTGCCTGAGACTTGTACTTTTACTACTCCAGATGCGCCTGTTTTAGTCGCCATGATATGTACCTTTTAAGTTAAGTTAAGTTGTGCCGCGAGTATACTGATATACAATACGGACTGTAATAATGACCCCACCAATGGGATCAATAGAACCTTCATCTATCTCAACATTGACTACCTGCGTATCTATGGCTTTACTGCCTCTAGTACGGTCAACATCAAGACCTTCTTCAATCGCCTCGATTATATTGTTTCTTGCACTGTCAATCGCAGAGCCTTTAACAAAACAAACCAAGTCATAATTAATTGTACCCATTCTCTGGGTTATCGATCCACCTATGGATGTATCTTCTCTGCTTTCATCAGCACTACGCACTAAGACAGCAGGATATTGAGCGTTAGACAGTTTCTCAAAGTCAAACGGCTCACGAGTAGCATATTTTACAGCAACAGGGCTTTTAATGCCCTTTAGTGTAGTAACAATATTTTCAGCTATTTCTTCTCTTACGCTCATTTCAAATACCTTTCAAATACTTTACCAAGTTGCTTTTTCTCATTTCGACTAAACCCAAAAAACGGTCTTTTCTTTTCATTCATAGCCGCCTTCTTAGCTTCAGTGCCTCTGGTAAAGTAAATCTCAGCTTGTCTGCTATTAGATATTACTGCCATGCTACCAAGCATTTTTCCAGTAAACTCTAAATTAGGTTTACTGCTTCTGCCTCTTGAAAGTCTATATGCTTTATATTTAGCATTGTATTTCTTAAAGAATGAACCTTTGTAACTTCTTCCTTTACTGGTTCTATCCTCTATAATTTCTATGCCTTTTAATCCTGTGATCAACAAGGCTTTCTTTACGCTTGATCTTAAATCTTTGCCTCTCTTTTTTAAAGCACGAGATGCTTGTTTAAAATCAGCGTCAACAGTAAATTCCATTACCTGTCTAACCTTTGTCCTACAGGTTGCTTTTCATCTTCCTTAACTACGCCATCGCCATCTGCGTCATAATCAACGCCATCAGCCAATACAGCCTCTAACTCTTCTCCGTATCGCGCCTTATAGAAATCAATCATGCTCTGAAAGCGATCACCCTCTACCCAGTTAGTTAACTGCGGTAAAGCATAACGCCACAATACCAGATAGGCACTTGCCATTGTAAACTGTGTTGAGGTAAGTTTGCTGTTGTCCATCTCACCTGCAATATTCTTTCGCGGCCACCATTTGATCCGTAACTCGCGCTGTATGTCTGACTGTGCTTTTGGGTGTTCCAATACAAAAGACTCGATACCTAGATCGAGAATGTCTGGAATTAATTTCAATAAATCTGCATCGCTTGAATATGCCATTACCATTTCACCTTGTCTGCCCAGTATGCCGCTGATGCGGTTTTGTCTTTACGACCTCTAGCTATGTCTTTGGCAAATCGTGCTTTAAACGATCGCCTCTTAGCCTTGTCTGCTTCTGATTCGTTCTTTCTAGGTGGCTTGTTATCTGCACCCTTTTGACCAAACCTAATTAACTTTATCTTGTCGCCTTCTTTAGCCAGTACAGCATGGCTTTTCTGGTCATGCTTGGGGGTGCGCTTAGGCTTGTTGTAGCCTTCAAAGGTTTCACCGCGATAAGTTATAGCCATATATCCCTCATAAGAAAGCCCCCTCCGAAGAAGGGGCAGTCAGTCTTACAATGCGGAGTCAGATAGAATCTCAACACCGAATGCATCATCAAGTTCAGCAACGCCATATACAGCAGTAGCGTTTAACTCGAATGCGCGTAGTGACTCATCACGCTGTGGCGCAATGTTAAAGTCACGCTTCATAGCGATCATCAATGCTTCTGGAGCGAATACAGCACCTTTAGCATCGTCGTTACCGTCAATAGCTACGTTAGCAGACTCATATACATTGATACCTGCGATAGTACCAACATAACCATTACGCATTGCTTCGTTCTGCAAGTCGCCACCATTTGGGTTAGCAAAGGTGTTAGTTAGGTTAGCTTTCAACTGGTATGCCTGATATGGGTGTACAACAGCATTGATAGTTCCAGTGACCTTGTTGGCACGTAGAGTAGCCGCGGCCTTAAATAGGTCAGCTACAGTGATCTCTGCTCCTGCACTTCCGATAGAACCAGAGAAACCGTCAAACAAAGCGATCAGATCAGTATCAATCTTAGTAGCGATAGCGTTACCAAGAACAGTACCTAACTCAACAGCAGGGTTGCCGTCTCCGTAAGTAGCCATGTCAGTCAATAGAACCTGTGCGCCTACCTCTCCTACAGTTACAGAAACTGAAGAAGTAGAAACAGTAGTGCTAGTCATGTCAGTTCCTTCGGTCAAGTTTGCCGCGGCAATGGCGGGGTACTTAGGAACCTGAATGGTCTTTCCTGCTTGTGCTTGAATGTTGTACTGAGTAACGAGACCCATCATTAGGGATTGCTCTTCAGCAGTGAAACGTGCTTGTGCGACGATATTTACAAAGAGATCGTCGAGAGTTGTTGAAGTTGTTGCGGCCATGATTGTATCCTCAAAAAATTAAATAGTGGTTTGGTGGTTACTTTTTCTTCATAGAGGCAAATGCTTCTTTGCCGCCATTACTCCAGTTAGCAACCATATCTGCCACAGATTGAGGCTTCTGTGTAGAGCCACCAGTGTTACCCATCGAGCCTGTGCCACCTTGTGACGCTTTGACCATGTGTGGGTTTACTGTTAAAAATTCTGATACCATTTCATTAACTGATAGCAGATCACCGCTGTCATTGTATCGCGGCACACCGTTACCGTCTAGCACCTCAACCGTTCCATCGTCTGATAGTCTGGTCTGGTCTTTCAATAACTGTGATACTTGATTTGGATTGACAGCGTTATTATTAGAAGCCGCACCTAAGATCGCTCCATCTACTAGCGTCTGTTGCAACTTGCTTTTGTAACTCTGTATTTCCATATCTTTCTTTTCGACCGTTTTTTTCAGGATAGAATCAAACTCGCCACGCTCTTTCTGTCGTTCCAGTTCTGCGGCTTCACGCTTTGCCATCAGTTCCTTTGCGTCATCCAGATCAATGCCTTGTATCTTCTTATCGAACTTTCTTTGCTCTCTTGCTACGCGATCCGCAACAATTCGATCTAGTTCGTCCTGAGTAAAGGTCTTGGTTTCCTGAGTTTCTACTGCCGCTGTCTCAGTATCAGCTTCTGTTGCCATGATTTCATCGCTCATGTTACGAACCTCTTATAGAGTATTGGTGAATTAACATTGTAGCATATTAATTATTTCTTGGTTTTCTTCTTCTTTTTGGGTCGTCCTACCTTACTACCGTATGTACCTTTACCTTTTGGCATGATTGTCTCCTTAAAATACAGCCCTAAATCTATGGCGGCAGTTATAGCCACCACGCACAATAAATGGATTGCCATCTATTTTACCTGCCCAACTACCTGACCAGATTTCTTCAATTTCTTCTTTAGTGTATGTCTTGCCTACGTGCTTTTCACAAAAGTCTCTAGTGACCTCATCGTCTGGCCCTTGATACTTAAACTCTTTAGCACCTGACTCTAATGCAAGTCTAGTGTTTACAGCCGCGTCAAACTGCATTAAGGCATCATGCAACTGCTGACTAGCATAACGCCCTAGATCACTGCCTACAGTGGCTCTAATAGTCGCTACGCTTGCGGCAAATGGTGTTCCTGTTAAGGTGCTTTCGTAAACCTCTTTAGCAATGACATCTAGGTACTGCTGTCCTAAATCCTCAAAGCCTTTAAAGGTTAGGCTCTGTAACTGCTGAATAATACTAGCATCTAGGTTAGCAATATCACCGTACTGCCCTAGCATAGCAATAGCCTTAGCCGCCACATCGTTATACTGTCGCACTAAGCCATCAACAACCGTTAGGTATTCTTGCTCTATAGCCTCACGTAGAACAACCCTAGCCTGTACAGCCCACTCTAGATCAAACAACTCACCATCTCTTAGCGGAGCAGTAGCCATGATGTCAGCTATGCGGTTCTCTAGCGTAACTAAGGCGCTTGCTAACTTAGCCTGATGTGTTTCAGCAAGCCTAATCAGTTCACGCAACTGATCAATATCTGCGGCCATTAGCTTCCTATCTCAAGTGCCTGTTCGTTAAACTGGCCTAATACTTGTGTTCCAGATTCAATTTCAACGTGTGACTTTGCAAGTTCTTCATCATCAAGCAACAGGTCAGCAATCTTCTTATCTATTTCTTGTGACAATGTTACTGACTTAACACCAGTAGAACGCAACTGCTGTAGGAACATTAGTTCTTTATCATAGTCACGTAGGTCAAACGCATCTGGATAGAATATCTCAACATCAGGGGTAACGTCTTGCCAGTCACAGAACAACAACCATAACTGCTCTTCAGCTAATTCTAGTAGATCAGCCTTCTCCGCTAATTTTGCATTGAGCATCTGGAATTCTGTCTGCATAGCAACGCCACTCATGGTCATCGCTTCTGTGCCACGTACAGCACCCATGTGACTCATGCGGTTAATTGCCTCTATCTTATCGTTTATCGATGCGCGTACAGCGTCTAGGTTCTGTCCACTAGGCTGTAGCTGATAAGGCTTAAGGCTTGCATCCATGTCATCAGGTAGATTAATTACTGCCCCTGCTCCTGCACTGGCGTCTGTCTGGAACGATTTAACTAGTGTGGGATGGTTTGAGATTCGTATAAGTTGCTCGATCTCTGACAGTTCTTGATAGATAGCGCGTTGCATATAGCTTGCATCTGCTATATCACTTAATCCTATACCTCTAGTCACGCTACGGTTAGCAGGTAGGAACACAGCAGGAATGCGACCCAGTACGTTGTTATCAACCTCTACTTGCTTGTCAAGGTCGTTTACAGAATGCCATAACTCTACACGGTCTTTGTACCAAACGCGGTAGTATGTCTCTGTGGTAGTCTCATCAACACGTATAACGGACTCTCTAACCTTTAGGTAGTCAAGTTCAAACCTACCGCTAGGGGTTCTAACGTAGTTCCAATCTAAGACGTTTTCAGGAGTAAACATAGTCACATAAGGGCGAATGTCTTGGGCTAACTCTTCTGCCTTTGTACCTGCGTTAGATTTAGGCTTGTCCATCATTACCCAAACATGACCATAGACGCTTGCCCATATCTGGCACTCACGCATGAACGCATTAAAGCTACGACCCTCTAGGTCACAGTCATCTAGAAACGGTTCTAAGGCTACATTGTTAGCCGCGCTGTTATATGCTCTAGTAGGTGGCACTCGCCATAGGAAGCTAGAATAGATATGCACAATGTTCTTTACGTGATTATCTAAAGGTGTCAGATCAAGTCTGCGGTCATAGTCATCACTAGTTTCTGATATATAGCGCGTTAAATATGCGCCATTAAAGTAATCTTCTCCACCAAGATATGAGCGAACATAGAACTCCCATCGGCTCTCGTATTTATCATAATCAGGGTGTGTTGTATCTGCGTTCAATCTCATCAAGTCCACCTAGTAGGTTGTGGTGTGTTGTATTCTGTGCGAACAGGGAACAGATATTCTACCAAGTAACCAAGGGCATCATTCATATGATCAAACCCATCCTTATTTGGTATGCTCGTTCCTTCTTTGTATGTCTGCCTTTCCAAACTCTTTATAGTCTGCTTACACTTAGGGCTAACAAACAATTTACGTTCACCATTGCTACTTAGTAAACGGCTATTCACTGCATTTATTCTATCTCTAACCAGAGCATGGGACTTCTTGGCTTTCACCGCGAACCCTGCGTTCTGTAAGATCGACAAATCTGTACGACCACCTGCGCTTGTTTTGCGCTGTCTTGATGCGGGATCAGGATAAACAATTATATAACGGTTAGGGTAACGGTCTTTAATCTCCGCAACCATCTCGTCAGTATTAGACCCATACATGACAATCTCGTCAACGGCATACAGCATCTCGCCTTTACGTACACTGATTACGGCTGACATGGGATCTAAATTGAAATCCATACCAATATGCAAAGTACCTTCATCGCTACAATCAGCGACAGATAGTTCTCTACTAAACGCATAATATATCAAACCGCTGTAGGTAACAAACTCTGCACAGTATTCTTGATTAAATGTACGCTCATCTAGGTCTATTCTAGCCGCTTCAACCTCTGATTCAGGAACATTGCCGCCTTCTAGTGTTGTATATTGAAAACTAGCCCAACCGTCTGCACCATTCATTCCACTAGCCCACAAGTCATAAAAATGATTACGGCCTTTAGGTGTTCCGATAAATAGTGCTGATCCTTGCCTATCTGATAAAGATGGACGTATAACCTCATACCATGCTTCTGGACGCATATCTGCGAATTCATCTAGCACAACAAAGTCTAATGCTCGGCCTCTCAAATTGTTAGGCTTTTCTGCACCCTTTAAGCTAATGACAGAACCATTAATTAATTTAAGCGTTAATGCGCTTTCATTTGACTTAATGATGTACTCATCTGGGATGGTATGTATCAGCATATCCCAAGCAATCTCTTTAGCCGCTCCGTAGGTCGGTGCTACATACCAACAATTCTTATTTTTTCCAGAGGTTGCCGCTTTAAGAAGTTCTGTGACGGATAGATGAGTCTTGCCAAATCTACGCCCTGCGACGCAGTTGCGAAAACGAGCAGGATTACAAAATATCTCACTCTGTGGGGGCGTGAGTTGCATTGCCATCCACTATGATATTGATAGGCGGTATTTCTTGTACATCTGCTTCTGTTTCTTTCCAACCTGCTTGAGTTTTAAGGTAAAAAATATTAGCCGCTACATTACCTGCTTTAGCTAATTGTATTAAGTTAGAACCCATACTGGCGCACTGTCTTACCCTTCCTTTTTTATAAGCGTCAGAAACTTCTGGCTGTCGTTCCTCTATCGCTCTTAAAGTTGTTTCAGAAATGCCAAAGTAATCAGCTATCTGGCCTTTAGTAAGTACAGCCGCCAATGCTTCAAGTTGAGTAATTTCCTCGTCAGTAAACTCTATTATGGGTCTACCTCCACCATCACCTTGATTACCTTTCTTCACTTCTTATAGTCCTCAGATATAATCATAGGGCATACATTATTCCATTTAACCCTGTGATGTAACCTTCGATTGGTTACGCCCATTTCATTAATTGTTACGCAAGAAGGCGCGTACATTACGCTGTAAAAACTTTTAACGTATGTACCTAAGTCCAAATATATGTCCGTCAGCCCACCAGACCCTGCCTGCGTTTGTTTTTGCTCAAGACGTATTCTAGGTACTGTTATAAATAAACTGCCTCTCAAGCCGTTTTCAGTGTATAAATTAACATCTTCATTAATTCTACCCATAAACTTAAAAGGTCGATCAGTAGAACAGAAAAAACTATTCATTACCTTTCTAGAAAACTTACCTTCACGATGCAAGCTTGCAACCTTAGACCCTTCACCGCCAATAAAATCGCCACCTTGTGACATGGTTATTGTTTTTGCTTCTGAAGATATATAAAAATTAAGCATAGCTTCAATAACGACATCAAGATTATTAATTAATATATTTTGTGTAATATATTGTTTTTGGTTGTTAAAAGTATATCTAAATTGAGTATAGTCATCGTCCAGTTGTAAAAAATATTTAATTCCTAACTCTTTTGCTACAACAAAATTATAGTTTCTAGCATATACGACTGAATTTCTTTGAGTAAAATTATCACCACTATCCGTTATTGCAATAGCGGCTTTTTTAGGAAACACAAAAACTTGACTTCCAAAGTTTTGTTTATAGGTATCTGCTTGCTTGTCCTCGTCATCAACCATAAGAACAATTCTGCCAGTATATCCTTGCTTTTTTAACGTCTTAACTGTATCAACGTTATTTGCCCTGCCATGGGTTAAGATAAAAACTGCAAAATCAGTTCTATCCTTCATCTGGATATTCCTTTGTATACTGCTTAGATATAGCTTCGGATAATTTCACATAGCCTAGCTCAAGGGCTTTATCAAAATCTATAATAACCAACGCGCTATTTTCCATTAACTCTTGGCATTCTTTGCTTGCGTGTGCATAATAATTAGCAATACTTTCAAAATTAAGTACTGTATGCCTTCCTGCGGCTAACATTAAAAAGTCTTTTTCTGATTGCGGTAAATTTGCATTTTTTATTTCTTCTACCAACTCAAAAGTTCTTGCATCGTCATACAGATCGGTTATATCTGGTTTCTCGCCTTTTGGTTCATAGGTAGGTATTTCTACCTTTTTGGTATATGCATCGTCACCAAAGCTATCCAGTGCTGTTTCACCTAATATTTCAAGCATTTCCTCTTTATCAAAACCTAATAAAGAAATGTCAAAACCATCATCAGACAGCATATCAATTTCCACCTTAAGAAGTTCATCATTCCAACCTGCATTTAGAGCAAGTTTATTATCCGCTATCACGTATGCTTTTCTCTGCGCCTCTGTAAGCCCTTCTAGCGTAATAGTAGGCACTTCATCAAGACTAAGCAACTGCGCGGCTTGTAGACGACCATGCCCTGCGATAATACCGCCATCATGATCTATCAAGATAGGATTAGTAAATCCGAATTCCTTAATGCTTGCCGCTACTTGTTGTACTTGCTGTTCACTGTGAGTTCTTGAGTTGTTTACGTAGGGGACAAGTTCCCCAGTTGACTTGTACTCTATAGAAAGCATTAGACCTCAGTACCGAATAATTCTTCGGATAATGGTTGTGGGATTATAGGTTCGGGTGGCGGTTCATTTAATCTAGAATCGACTTCTTCACACCAGTTAATGATCTCAGCCCTGAATTGTTGCCTGTTGTACTCAGCATAGCCAAGAGTCTGAGTGATCTGATCTATCTTATCAAGCAAATCAAACCACTCTCGCTTGTAAACTTCATTGATTTTGGTTACTAATTGCAACTCCATACTATCACCTGTATGTAATTAGTTGCCGTATTGTACTATAAATTACTAAAAGTGTTAATTAAATTCATCTTTGGCTATAGCGCATAGGCTAATAACGCAAAAAACGATCATGTATAGGATCATAAATGCCTCTCTGGTTGGTGGAGGCGCATTCTATACAGGTTAGCTTATGATCAATAATGCTATTTAATCATCTGCGATATGCATTAAATTAATAGTCCGTTCCGACCACCAGTGGACTAATCTGGCTCAAAGGGCTAGGGGAAGCCACGGTCTATTTGTTTCTCTCTTCCCATCGTTTCTGTGCATCTCTAACTATGAAATATGATCCCCTCATTAAATAAGCAAGGATAAAAATAAATGTCACTGTTCCTAGAAAATCTATCATCTTATTGCCCTCTCTCATAACCTGCGAATGGCTCTGGCTCAGTTTGATTAACCCTGTCATAAGAATCCTGCACTAATTCTCTTAGCGTTGATTCTAGGCTAAGGTAGATATCATCCCTAATAACTGCTGATATGCTTTGACTTGCAGAGTTGGTATACAGTTCGTGTATAAAATCCTCTGGGTTAATTAATACTGGCGGTAGTATATCATCCCACCAAGTTTTCATATTTAACAAAAAATGGTAGCAGATACTGTCTTTATGAGTGTCGTTTAGTTCCATAACGTCACCATCCCAGTTTCTATATTCTGGGTGTAAGTCATCTACCATCTGATCAAGTACAGATTCAAATTTAACTAAACTCATTTTACAGCACCCCCAATATATACATCTGATAACCCATGCCAACAACTATGGCAACGGATATGCCAGTGATAAAAGCCATAAACATATCTGCATCATGGTCTTCTTTCTGAGTTTTCTCGAATGCTTTTTGAGCCAAGTAACGTGCGGCTCTGTTTTGTGCGGCTATTCTTGAGTTTGATAATTTCATATTGATACCCTTTATTGATTGATTGAGATTACATTAAATACTATATAACCCTAAATGTAAACCCTTTTGTTAATAAATAGGTAAATTAATTTAATATTCCCCGATTCTAAACACTTCATCTTGTATTCTTTCATTCAAATCACGCTGAAAAGCTATGACTTCATCGCGGTTAAACTTAGGCGATGCCCTCCAAGCTAACCGTTGCATTGCCCTGATGCGCCTTACACCGTACAAATCTTCCATGTAGATGCGATAAGCCTCCTGAATCTTTGTTGTTTTCATACCCCACTGGTTGCAAGCAGGGCATTGCACATGGATATTTTCTTCAAAAAGTTTAAAAACTGTATGTCGTCTGCTGTAAAAGTGACCACCCTGCATATTCTTATAGTGGTCTATCTTGCCGCAAGTCACACACTGGCAGTAGCCGTTGTCATCTGATGCTTTTAATCTAACTAATCGTTGTAGTAATTTTGCGGCTTTCTCGACCTCTTGGGCGACTGTAGATTTCTTCCTCTTTGCCATTAACTTCTTCCTCAATTAAAAAGTCTACATAGTGTTTTATCTTCCGTAATGATTCTACCCCACCCTTTTCGCGCCACCTAGTAATGTACTTTACGACATTGCCCTCACAAAAATTAAGGTTATTAGCCATAATATATTCGATGGGTTGTATCTTTTTATTGGCATAATGATCACCACCAATCTGTATTTCTAATGCTTTTGACATTCTTCTTCTCCTTTGACTGTAACCTCTTCGGGACAATGTAGATCGCACCTAGCGCAAATGCCGTAACCACACGCATCATCCCCTAGCCAGTACTCAAGAGATTGTCCGCAATCACAGAATAGTTTGTTAAGAGTAATTGTGCCTGAATGTAATTTGATAACATTACTCATGCCCCACCTTTATCTTAACTCTAGAATCTTCCCCATGATCTTTATGATAAACCACCGCAGTCATAGACCGCTCTGCGCCATAGCCTGAGTCCGAATGCCACTGGTCTGTAGAAGTAAGACTTCCCCAGTGTTCAAAATGCATCGATCCCACCTCTCTAGCTATATGGTGGTGAATATGCCCTAAGTGACAGTATCTGTTTTTAGATTGACTCCACTCATCATCAAGGTTCTTAATGACCGTTTGTAGAATCTGCTCGTGCTTAATTCTATCGCCATGATGAAATACGAATAGATTATTTTCCCATTGGTAATGTATAAACTTAGAGTAATTTTGTAAGACCTCAACCCTTGGCTCGTTGTCATAAATAATTTCTAAACAGCTAGATAGATGACAAGCCATGTCAGAATCGTGATTACCCCTGACATTAATAACCACAACTTTCTTATGGGTTTTAAGCATCTTTTCTACAAGGATTTGAAAAAGCCTTCCTGCCAGTTTAAACGTCTTACCTATACGCGTGTCTACGTCTACCCTTGTCCCTGCTGTGGTTTCATTCTTGCTCGAATCTGCATGAAAAAAATCACCCACATTTAACAGCACACCAATCTCGGCATCACCAACTCTGTTGGCTAATCGTTCAGTTGAGTCTAATAGGATTTGGCTTGCTATCTTTACGTCCCAATCATCATCGTCTAGCTTAGTCTCGCTATCGGCCAACATCCCAAAATGGTGGTCACCGATGATATACATTGCTAGGTAATCAGCGTTTACTTTTGCAGGTGGTTTAACTGCTTTTTTAAAGCCTGTTAGATCGTCCTTAATCCCCTCTAGCATATAATTAAGGCGTTGCTGTAGGCTTTGTTTGTCTGGCTCTTGGATAACCCACTGTAAGGCTACTGAGCCGTCTTCCTTGTATGCCGTTGATATTCTCTTAGCTTGGAATCCTTCGGCTGTTTGGTGAGTTAAGTCTCGATGTGGGGCTACGCCATTTGATGCGGCTATCTTTTCTAACCGAACTATCATTTTATCAACAGTCCGTCTGTCACACTTTAATTCTTTAGCGGCTTTTTTAGCAGAGCCATTTTTAATAACGGCATTAACTACTTCTTTTTGTCTATCTGTCGTTGTAAATTCTATAAGCGTTCTGGGGTCAGCCTTAATCATTCAACTCTCCTGTTGTTTTTTCAGCTTTTGGTACTCAGAATTTTCTGGCACTTCTAAGAATATTCCGTTGTCCCTAGCCCAATGATACACGCTATCAAGAAAATACACCATTTCGCCAACATCCAGACCACTTGTGTGCTTAACCTGATTCTTAATTACTGTCTTGCCTATTTTTATATCTTCTGTGCCTAGAAACCTTTGCTTCATCATTAACTTCATATTCTCTGGCGTAGCTGTAGGCACTTTTTCAATAAACTTATCTGACATGTTTTTACACCAGACATGGAATAAAGCATTCTGATTTAGGCTTCTTGGGTTAGTGTAAGGCTTAAGAGTTACACAAAGGGGTTTTGAATAGTCCCAAGCATTGACTCTTTTAATAAGAAAAGGCAACCGCTTCTCTACCTCTAGCAAATTGCCTATCTTAATAAAATCTCCTTGGCTCACACTAGCTTCCTTGTCAGCCATTTTTGAGATAGTGTTGTAGTCACTTCAACCTTCTTTTTACGCAGTGTTCTACCGCAATGACTTTTAACCAACTCATCATCTGTGCATATGTTGCTACCGTTTAACCTGTATCGAATTGCAGTATCTGATAATCCAGTTATCTCAGCCAATCTTTTAATCGTGTAGTATCGACCATGTACTAAGTCTGGCTTGTTTCCTTCGTATCGTATTTGTTTTGCTTGGCTAGATGCTGTCACGTATTTCTCCATCATAGTAGTAACCAAATTTATTTAAGTAGAATTCCTTCATCATTTGAACTTGATCAGGATCGACCCAAGTGACATCAGCCATTTGCATCTCTAAAGTTTTGGCTCTTATGCTATCAGGCTTGTTATATTTTTTGGCAATAGGTGAACTGCCCCCTTGATCTTGTGATCTAGATAACCAAGAGTTTACAAAGCGTTTAATGCCTGTGGGTTTTTTCCTGCGAGTTGGATTAGCATCTAACCAAGATTCCATCGCCATTAGTTCTTGGTGTACATCTACTTTAGGAAAAGCACGTTGCCAAGCGATAACGTCAGTCTCTTTTGGTTGCCAGTTGTCGCCATTATTTAAAATCATTAGTTCCCCCAGTGTATTTCTGATTTATCAAACATAATTAACGGTTCTATATCATCAGGATTAGGTTGTCTTCCCTTGGCAGTGCCGCCTGTTTGAAATACTTTAAACTTTGCCCGATGCATAACACCATCATGAACTATTATATAGCCAAATCTGTTTTCTTCTCTAAAAATAAAATAAGAAGGAAGCATGGTTGTTTGACTTAAGTGAAGAATCTCCATGTACTTAGGAACATTTAACGCACAAAATGCCTTTTTACCATCGCCATACCATTTACATTCTGCCCAACCAATCATCTCACCACGGCTATCACAATCCTGACCATTATGAAACCATCCGTCGAGCCTGTACTTTTTAAGATTTGGTGATTGTTTATATTGACACCCTAAACGCTTTGCCATTGCCGCCAATAATCGTTGCTCTCTCGATCTATCTGATGATGTTTCTCTCATAGTAATCATAATTAATCCTCCCACCCAGATAGCTTTATATGTATTTCATGCATCGATGCAAAATCTATGTCGCAATATTTGCCACTGACTTGTACGCTAACACCTTCATCTTCAAAGCATTCACAATCAGTGCTAAATAACATAAACCCACAATCACCATCAGTATAAATACAACCTAAATAACCGTCTTCAGATATAAAAGTTTTATAAGCCGCATTAAATGTTTGCGTCCAACTTATAAACTCTTGCTCTGTCATTCCAATTAAATGGCATACATCTTCATGCTTAATACTCATTTTAATCTCCTATGGCTCGGCAAGCCTCGCCTGTTTTATTGATAAATTGTTTCTTATTATTTTATGTAACTTTTTAAAAGATGTTTTAACCCTTTTACGACTGCTTCTCGTAAATTATTCGATCTAAGGGCTATGCGACTTAGCGGTTAATTCGTATTCGTATCGTATCGCCAAACTATCCATCAAGAGAAACCGATCTCTATTAGGGGCTATGTGCGGAGGGTCAACCGCGTCTATGGCATTCTGTTAGGGAGTTCGCCACCCGAAGGGATATGTCAATTCATATCTGCTCTAGCCCGAATACTGTACTAATTAAAAATCATTTTTACAAAAAGGTAAACCTAAACCTTATAATTAAAAGTTATAAAAGACTCTAGGCTTATATCCAAAGCATCACATACGCGCTGAATAGTATGGAGTTTCATATTAGATTGGGTACGCCATCTTAATACTTGCTGAGGGGAAGTCTTTGCTATTTTAGCAAACTCCACACTAGTGATTCCTTTAAGTTCTTGTGCGGCTACTACGCATTTGCCTACGTGTATTAATTTCATTGCATTAAATCCTATGTTATATTTGTTTGGTCGGTTCCCCCGATCGACAACCTCCTATGGTTTGCCCCCCGAGAGGGGGGCTTTTTAGATCAGAACGGTATATCTTCATCCAGTTCTTCAAGGCTCATGTCTGGTTGTGGCGCACTAACTTCCGCACCGTCTGTCCAGAACTTTTTAACATTCCCCAAGATCACGCTTTGCTCACCTGCATCGCGCTGTTCTTTGGATTGCTCCATAGAGATAAATCCGTTGTTGCCATATTCATCTTCTTCATCAAGATCAACAAAAGTTGTCATGTTCAAATAGACACCCTTAGCCCCTTTATACAGCTTGGATTTATCAATCTTACTCACGTTGATTCTTACATTCAGTCCTACTATCATTTTAACTTCTCCACTTGGTTTAAAATTTGATTTACAGCCGCATTAACTTCAGCGGCTAACTTTTCGATGTATTCTTCATCGCGTTTAACGCGCACAAGAACGTGCCGCATTTTTGGATGATAGGCAAAAAAGTCCCACCATTTACGTTGTGTAATCCACATACAACCTTGAATTTGTTGCCAGTATTTCTTAACACCAACTTGTTCATCTGCCAGATAGCTAACCATCGTTTTAGGCGCAGGACATTTAATCTCTAAACCGCCATCACCATTAATTAGGCCATCAGGTGAACAGCCAAATTCAAAGCTAGGGTCTAAAATAAAGCCAGTTTCTATAACCTTATTATCAGTTATAAATTCATACGCCTCTCTAGCCTCTGGCTCTAACTTAGTCCCACGTTCCATCCATTCAGTAACATGGAAGGGGGTGGATTCACCTGTAAGGCGTTCTGCAATTAGTTCGTGAATATAACCACTAGCAGAACTTGACGGCTTACCAGTTGCAGTAATCAGCTTAGAAAAGCCACTGGCAGATGGCCTACCCAATCGTGCGGCAAGCCATTCCTCAGTCCCTTGTTCATGGTCTAGGATAATCACTTCTTAGCCTCTATCGCGGCAATCACTCTGTCGTAATTACTGGCTAAAACTTGATCAATATTTTCTACTTTAAGCCACTCTAAAAACCTAGCCTCATCTGATTTTGTTTCATCAAGTAATTTCTTGATAGCAATTATTTGATCTTCACTAACCGTTGCCTTAGCTACCGCCTCTGGCAAATCTTCCCCTGCGTAGATATAGTGACCTAACCCAAACATTGCAAAGCACTTTGTCAAACAGCGCATTTTAGATGAGTTAATTGCAAACTTATCAGGATTGGATATTGCTTTGTTACGATGATCCATCACTGGTAGCCACATATGACGCATCATTACTTGATCGCGATCTGCTCCAGTATGTATGTGAACAGTGCAACTAATTTCTACTGTGCCAGTTTCTTCACATTTATCTTCTTCAAACGAGTAATGCAGTTCAGGATAATACTCCATCATAATGCCGTAAGCCCAAGCCCATGACAGATAAGATAGCTTGCCTTTTTTCTCAATATGATCTGACACATCAATAGCAGATAAAGTCTGCCAGACTTCTTTAGATAAACTCATGTTGACCTCCTACAGTCTCTTGTTTTGCGTATCGCTCACCATATCCTAGTTCGTAAGCCTCTGATTGACCCTCTAAGGCAGGGTAGCCAAGAATGCAGTCATACTCACCGCGCTCATAGTCGTTTAACTCATTGATATTATTCATCTTCTTCTACCTGATAATGTTCAGCTATTTCTTCCCAGTTAATGCCTTCAAAGTCAAGAAAATCCATAACTATTACATCGAGGTGTTTTGTTTCAAGTTCAATATGATCTAGCCATATTTCTTGAATTAGATCAGCGGTAACTTCAAGACCATCTTCTTTATAACCATCTAGTAAGCCGCCAAAATGCAGGTTAATTAACCAAGTGTTTCTGTTTGTCCAACCGTTGTATTTACTCATTTTATTGCCCTTGTTTTATTGATTGAGGTTACATTATGGCCTATCTAATCTTAAATGTAAACCTTTTTGTTAATTAATAAGCCAAAAAAAACCCCGCACTAGGCAGGGCTTATGTTTTATATGGTACTAGTAAGACCAAATCGCAGGGGGAAAACCTTCCTCCTCTGTGCAAACGTCCAGATGGATAAATCTACCACCACCTTTCTGCTGTACACCTATTCTTTTTATACCGTGCTTTTGTGCCACTCTAATGATTTCTAAGGCGTTTTCTCCGTTAGCTAATATATCTACCGCCTTTCCGTACGTATGCGCTCCTAGACGCTCTTTACGCGCTTCTATGGGGTGTTGAGGTGACCTGTAAGCACTAGATAGGGGAAAGCTAAAACCACACTCATGACGTATCTCATTTAGGAGGGCTAAGAAGTCAGGATCAAACCCTTCTTCTCCTGTTGCTTTGCACTTCAGTTCTTTAGGTTTGAAATAATTCTTTTCTTGTTTCTTTTCTTCTTTCTTTTCTTTTTTCTTTGTAGTCATTTTCCGACTCCTTTTATGCGTTCTGCTGACCTGAGTGTACCAAGTCCAAGCATACCCATTAATACTGGCATCATCACAGACGTATCAGCTTGAGGTATATCTATTCCAAACCCTGCCGCCAGTGGCGAGATAAGGAAATTGACTGCGAATCCAAGGACGCAGACCCATCCTGTTGCGGGTCGCCAACTTGATTGGAACCAGTTTCCTTTAGCTTCCGCGGTGTTGAGCTTAATCTGAGCGACTGCGAGTTCCTGCGCGTGGCGGTCTGAGAGCGTTGCAATCTCATGCGCGAGTTTTTGTTTAGTGTCGGCATCAGGTATGAAACGCTCCAGTAGATTGGAAACAGGGGAAATTAAAGACTCTAACATCATGCTAACCTTTCAATCAAAAACAAACCGATGATGAGGGGATACATACCCCACACCATCATCTCTGCTTTTTTAAATCTAACAGAACCGTCATCAAGGCGTTTTTCAATAGCTTTAAACTTGTCTTCAATAGCTTCCATTCGAACAGCGCATTCACGCTCGTGGGCTTCAAGTTTTAATAACGCCTCTTTGACAGTAGCCATTAGTTTTCCTCGGCTACCGCGTCATCAACTTCTAGCTGTTGGGTAAGCATATTCATAAATGCTTGTCTGCCTACGCTCAGTTGGTCAAGGTTAAATTGAGTGCTTGATATTTTGCGGTCAAGATCAGCAACATGATTTACCATCGCTTGTTGCTCAGGGGTCATGTCTTCGAGGGTGTATTCTGTATCGTTGATCGTAATGGGGGTGGTTTTTTTCTCGCCCATGTGAATCTCCTTTTAGTTAGTGAAATTACATTCTACTTAATCTATCCATAGAAGAGAACTAAAACCAATACTAAAAAATAAAATAGTAAAGTTTAAAGCCTTCCATTCTTCCTTGTCTTTCCAGTCAAAGTTACTCATTCAAAAATTACCGTCTCTTCTGGGTCTATCCATTTCGTCACACAATACGCGGTCACAGGCAGGTATTCGTTGAACCTTATTTGCTTTGCTATCAACTCGCTAAAATAGATGCATCGGTTTAGGTCACGAAAAAAAGCATACTCTTCAGCAGACTCAACGTAGTTATTGTTAATCGTCTGAATCATCAGAACAAAAACAAGAACTTTCACTTTATAACTCGTGTCGAATTGTCTACCCAAGTTACCTTACAAATACAGTCAACAGTTTCATACTTTCGTGAGGGTCTAGCTAACTCCTGACACATATAAACACAGGCGTGTTTGTTCACGTAATATCTGGTCTTGCCCTCATCAACCTCACCATTGATAAAGAAGATCAAAGCAAAGACCATTTTCATTACTTTTTCTGTTCTAGCATGATAGTTATAAGTTGTGCTAACTTCTCATCGCTTGCTTTGGCTGTCTCTTGT
>Ga0187219_1000137_pt1 | contig 30890 bp, 41 predicted proteins | sample 13SPOviralmetaG_FD_130162 | JGI IMG/M metagenome (GOLD analysis project Ga0187219, IMG submission 130162) | Marine viral communities from the oligotrophic San Pedro Time Series (SPOT) site, San Pedro Channel, CA, USA - 13 SPOT_SRF_2010-07-21... | ecosystem: Environmental > Aquatic > Marine >... | reverse complement strand
GGTCCTTGAATCACGGTCCGTGCATCGTGGTCCACGGTCTATGGCCCGCAGACTCACGCCTCACGAACGGGCGCTCAAGTGGCAACGCGCTGAGTGGGAGCGGCGACGTCGCGCGCGGCGGGGCTTGTGACACCACTTTACAACTGTGACACCACTATTTGTGTGCTGTCACAGTATCTTAAGTCATTGTTTTAATTACACTTTCACTGTGTGCACTACCTACTGTGACAGCTGTGACACCACAATGACCTTAATACAAATACACATTCTTCTTTTTTATGAATCTCTATTTGAACTTAACTTTTTTAGCTTTTGCTGTCACAACTGTCACAGTATTCTACATTCTTTAGTTAATTCAACAACTTACATCATTTCGTGTGGTGTCACAGTCGTGTCACAGTCGTGTCACAAGTCTTGTCACAGTACACGAATCACGGTCCACGGAGGACGAATCAATGCTCATACTCACCTTATTCACGCTTGCTGTACTACTAACCCTCGCAGCAGCTGTTGTAACTGTATTCAGTGTATTCGCTGGTACATATCTTCTAGCTTTACTATCTCTTTTGCATTTTTGTGCTGGCTGTTTAATGGTCAACGCAATGTACACCGCCATAACTTGGAGGGCATAACCATGTACTACGAGCTTCAACCAGTCAGCATGTGGCAGACGTTCATCGATTGGGTGGACACGCACCGCAGCTTCAAGCACTACGACCACACAGACCTAGCTAAGGAGTTTGATCCTAGCTCAAAGGTCTGGTTTGAACAGCACGGTGATGACTCGTTCTATGACAGTTACACGTGCATAACCTTTTCTGACGGCACGTACGTCATGTTCAACTACAAAGGTGAAGTCGAAGAAAGCTACGACGTTCCAACGACTCCTCGTTCCTCGTCGCCGCGCAGTCATTCTAATGTTCATAACAACACAGGAGCTTGATCATGGACACACAACAGTTTCTTACACGCACTCGCGACATTTGTAACAGCGCTGTTAACTACATCAAAGACAACCCCGGCGAAATTCTCTTGTTTGCTGTAGGTGTCATGATGCTTGACATTGACACGACGTTGGAGCAAATCGAAGAGCACGAAGAAATTCAATCTGCCTTTGATGTTTGGCAATACAACAACACTAATGGAGGTGTCTAATGCGTAACTCTTTACCCCTTAACTTCGAGTCAGAACATTGGGACTGGCTCGTAGACCACGAAGCACAGCTTGTGGAGCTTGGTACACACGACGTGGACCTTGATTCTGTGCTTCAAACTATTAGCCCTGCTAATACAATCAACCTAGAGGAATACAACAATGCCTAATCAAACATTCACTAACCAAGCCTTCTATGCACTGTGCGAGTACAAAGACTTCAAAGGCAAAACCGCCACGTTCGTATCTAGCCAGACAGGCAACACCGTCATAGATCAGTATGTCGAGGCGTTTCTTGTCGCTGTTGAAAGCAACGACGCAGTGATCCACCGCTTGTCAGTACTCGGTTCGCTTCAACACCTCATGAACAAAGTCTCGTGGAACGCACGTAAGTTGTTTGCTGCTAATGCACGTTCAGAGCTTGTTGGTGGTGACAACAAAGGCGCGCCTTGGGGTCTCGAAGCAACCGAACGCGTACGTCAAATGGTTGATGTAGACGCATCTAACGATGAAGTGATCAACATCATCAAGTCTGACTTCGACGAACTACAGATGGTGCACACTATCCTCAGCCAAACGACCAACATTGATACTCCGCTCTACTACTTCGTAGAGACTGAGCGTCAGCCCAACGGAGACTTCGTTGACGTGGTCAATGCTGAATCATTCGACGATGCAATGACTGCTATGGATGACATCATCGACAAGCTCAACGAGAAAAGCCGAGAAGACGTACGCTCCAGCGTACGTGACGCTATTTCCCAGCTACGCTCAGCAGCTTAACTTCCAGCCCCGTTGTTCCTAGTGAGCATCGGGGCTTTTTTATACCCACCACACAGGAGGTGTCTTATGTTCCTTACCGGATTCATTGCCGCATGTGCAATCATTTTCCTACTGCTCAAGTTCAACTTCCGCCGCGTACTTCAACACGACATCGCAATCGACATCGGTGTGACCGTCGTGCTGTGCATACTATTCGCTGGCACCTTTGCGGGCATGATGACCGGACTTATGGCTGGTTGCATCATCTCTATCTTCTTGTTCTTCAGCAAGAAGTTCATGGGCTACGAGCGCTTCGGCATCATCAAAACTGACACCTTCCCGTACCGCAAGTTCGGCTGGACTAACATCCCACCCGGAGGCAAACCATGAGCTACGCCATTTACACATACCCTGAAGGCATATCACTCAACGGACGCAGCTATGTCCTCGACGCTGAAGGCGGAGACGTTCTTGTCTTCGAATTCATATACGAGATCCTCGAGTTTCTGCAGACAAACGGCATCGACGTATGCACAGAACAAGAAATGGAAAACCGCTACGGACTATTTATAGAGAACGAAGAGGAACAACATGATCCAGATCAATGACTTGTATTACTACCCAGTAATCGAAGAACACGCGCTCAACTACAAAGAAACTTACACCTTTATAACGGGCGACCAAGACAACCCACAAACCCGCGTACTCCAAGTCACGTTTTACAAAGACGTACGCAGCGTGAAATTTGAAGACGTTACCCATTTACACACAAGGACAGCTAAACCATGAACCACAACTACATAGTCACGTGGCGTGTTGAGCTTACCGCTAGAACACCGCGCGAAGCAGCTCAGCAAGCCCGCGAAATGCAACTTGACCCAGAAAATACCGCCACTGTTTTCGAGATAGCCATCGACGTAGACGTTAATGAGGACTAACCATGAGCGACGAATTACGACCCATCAAAACTGAAGCAGACGTTCTAGTAACTCTGCTCTCCTACTTACAACACCACTACTTAAAAGTCAGTGAGACAGACGAGGTTCATGTAGTAATACCCGTCGACCCAGTCGAACTAACCCAATGCATCGCAGTACTAGCACGTGCCCAAACCATGCGAGGCATACAACCATGAGTAACAAAGACCTAGCAAGTGACGGTGCAGCAATGACCTTCGACCAGATAGGCAAAGAAATAGGTCTCAGCCGCAACGGAGCAAAGCACGTTTACACACAAGCCTTAAAGAAACTAAAGGAGGACCAAAGACTACAAGACTACGCAGACCACGAACCAGAGGAAGAAGAATCATGAGCCGTGAACCATGCAGCATCACCGACGATCCATTCAACGACTACTCCGATTACATCGAGGGTGAAGGCGTCTACAAATCTAAGTATGACCCCGAAGCCGAGGACAAGGAGTACGAAGAAGAGAAACAGAAATCAATCGATAACAAGCACCCAATGGAACTGTACGCACTATTTATCAACAGCCTAATGGAGAGAAGCAATGCAAAATAGACCCATCCGCCCTTCCGATCTCGTCAAAGAACTACGCGCTAACGCACTAGCTGACGTGCCATCGATGATCTGGGGACCACCCGGCATCGGCAAGTCCGACATCGCTTATCAGTTTGCTACTTCAATGAATGCCAAACTGTTCGAGTTACGCGCCAACTTGTTCGACCCTGTCGACGTACGCGGTGGTCTCAAAGTTGTGGAACAAGCTGACGGTACATACCGCACTCGATACGGCGTGCCAGAAGATTACCCTGACACCGATTACCAAGGTGCAGTTGTACTCTTCATCGACGAGCTACCCAACGCACCCAAAGCAACACAGAACGCGCTGCTTCAGTTGCTACTCAACAAACGCATCGGTACGTACGAGCTACCTGCTAACACAATCATTCTTGCCGCAGGCAACCGCGCCCAAGATCGTGCCGCAGTTCACGAAATGCCTACCCCAGTACGTAATCGTTTCGCACACTACACACTAGAAGCCAACGTCGACGATTGGGTCAGGTGGGCCATGAACCACGGAGTACATGACAGCATCACGAGTTTCATTCGTATGCGACCAAGCTTGCTCCACAGTACAGACGGTACAGACTACGCATTCCCGTCACCACGTACATGGACCATGCTAGATCGCAAGCTTCCCCACATGGCTGACGATTTCTATGGTTGTTCATCCATGATTGGTGATGGCCCTGCTGGCGAGTACCTCAGTTACAAAGCCATCTACAAAGATATGCCTGACATCGACACCATCATCGAGAAACCCAGTACAACAACCGTACCTACTGATACATCCATCTTGTTTGCTGTATCAGGTGCGCTTGCTTCACGTGCAGACAGTGACAACTTCACAGACATCATGCGGTTTGTTCGCCGGATGCCCGCCGAATATCAAGTAATCACAGTACGCGACTCTATCGCAAAGCAACAAGATCTGGTCACTCTTGACTGCTTCACTAAGTGGACCGCAGACAACGCAGCAGTCTTGCTGTAAGGAGAATCAAATGGCTTCAGTACGCATGTCAAACGACTTACGCTCAACAATCAGACGCAATGCAATGCAAGCGTTTGATGTGAGCACCCCCGAACCACAGTTTGCAACTGCAGACATCAACTCTATGGTTGACTCTGTGTTGCAAAGCAGCGCTCAAGCTACGCTTAGCGCAGTTGAACAAAGCTTTGACACGATTCCAAAAGCACGCAGTACATGGTCTTACAACCAAGAAATGAAACCCGCTTTTGGTTTTAGCTCACCATCTGAAACAAAGGTAAACAGGATTACCTTTATCCTTGAACCAAGAAACGATGCTAACGGACATCGGACCACTGTCGACCTTAACCGATCCGTCCTTATGTACTCTTCTTCACAACATGCAGAAGTACCTATCAGTACAATTGATGACTCTATGGAACGAGCACGTGTAGTTGAAATACTTAACAAGTATGAGAAACGCTACCAAGACTACAAAATGTCACGCTCAAACTACCACGCCACAATCGATAGCCTTCTTGACTCGTGCACCACGCTCAAGCAGTTCTTGCAAGCATGGCCAGCTGGTGAGTCGTTTGTACCTCAAGACAAGATCAACGAGTTACACACCAAAGTCACTCGTATACAGAAAGCTCAGCAAATCAAAGAAGACATCAACTTCGATGACACAGCCATCAACAAAGTAGTACTAACCGCCAAACTAATGGGGAATTAATATGTCTGCAGAGAGCTTACTGCTCAAAGCCCGTACTGCATTACTGATGGACCAGCCGTTCTTTGGGACGCTGGCCATCAGGCTCAAGCCTGTTGCTGACGACGATATAAAGACTGCAGCCACGGATGGCCAACGTCTTATCTACGCTCCGTCCTATATCAGCAAGCTTAGCTCACCGCAGCTCAAGGGTCTCATTGCACACGAAGTCATGCACTGTGTGTTCAACCACATGACACGGAGACAGGACCGTGACGCTAAGATCTGGAACTCCGCATGTGACTACGCTATCAATGGTCACCTCATTGATTGTGGTTTTATCCTTCCTGACGGTGGGCTTATCGACAAACAGTTCAACGGTCTCACTGCCGAGGAGATATACAACCGCATTGCTGACGAACCACCCAAGCCCTGTGCGTGGGGCAAAGTACTCGATGCAGGTCAAGGTACAGTAGCCGGTAAATCCAATGCAGCTATGGAATCCGACTGGCAAATGGCAACCACCGAGGCTGCTGAAGTAGCAAAACAACGCGGCAAGCTGCCAGGAAGCATTGCTGCTTTTATCAGCGAGATCATCAGCCCCAAAGTAGATTGGCGCACAGTGCTCTGGCCTTTCTTTACTAACCTAGCCAGTGATGACTACAGCTGGCGCAAACCCAACCGCGCATACATCAGCGAAGATGAGTATCTACCTAGTATGTACAACGAAGGATGCGGGCCAGTCACCGTAGTTATAGACAGTAGTGGCAGTACCACAAAATATTTCCAACAGTTCGCTTCCGAACTTGACGCTGTGCTCGCTCAAGTAGAGCCTGAATCCATTCAAGTAATTATAGGTGACACTCAAGTCACTGACTCTTTCACACTAGACCAAGGAGCACGACTCACGGATCTAGAAATCAAAGGCGGTGGCGGAACAATACTCTCTCCACTATTCAAACAAGTTAACCACGATTCAGAAGTCGTAGTCGTTCTTACCGACCTAGAACTACACGACGAAGATTGGTCACAAATAGCCCAAACAGTCGCATCCCCCTCTTTATGGGTGTCGACGAACAGGACACTAGAAGCGCCAGTAGGGACTACTGTTTACATTTAATATTAGTCCGGCTAATGTAAGGAGGTCACATGAAAGACGCAGAAGAATACATCGAGCTAACCAACAGCACCCCAAGTAACTTTGAGTTCGATCGATTCGTAAGAGTGTGGGTAGAGTCACGTAAACCAGAGATAGCAGAGGAACTGCGGTCTCGATATCACCACTTAGAAGGTGATATCTATGCCCACATAGAAGCAGAAAGTAGGAGGCGACAGCTTACAGATGAATCCGATATCCCCTTTTAAAAATTGCCTAGGCCAGCACATAGTCTTAAACCCTCGTCACATTCAATCTAGGGACTGGGCCGCTATTGCTGATTACACCAACCTCGAAACACCCTCCGCATGGAAACAAGTGCCCGCCGAAGACAGCGTGCACTTTGAACGCCTCATTGTGGAAGACGGTTTGAGCTTTGCATATGTTTCACTGCTGCAAGTATGCCGTCGCAACAACATAGACTGGATTTACTTTACTTGGACCGCTCCACTCGCTGGAGGATTAGAGGTATTTAATGAGCATTGGCCTAATCTCAGAAAACAAAATACGGAAGAAGTTGCGTGACGAGCTACAAGACGATGTCAAAAAATTTCTTGCTAAAGGCGGCGAGGTTAAACAATACAACTCAAACGAGAGACAGTTTAAACCCGCTTATGCGAAGTTCACCGTCGTCAAACAAGACAAGGAGAGCCATGTTTAGTCCAGCCGATAAAGAGTTCGTTACTGATCTTGTAATTGCTTTAGAAGCAGCCCAGAAAATGGCTGACAGATTCGGCGAAGAAGTTTGCGTACTTAAAGACTTCAGAGTCGCTATCCTGCGCTTAAACGATGAACCACCTTTGGAAATCGTTAAGCCAAGAATATATAAAAGGAGCGCACTTGACTGATATAACGCTCGACTTTGAGACTTACTACGACTCAAAAGTCTCATTAACCAAACTCACCACAATGGAGTACATCAAGCATCCTTTGTTCAAAGTCCAAGGCGTAGGAATCAAATACGACGATTGTGACACCATGTGGTTTTCTGCGGACGAGGTAGACGAAGAGCTTGCTGACATAGACTGGAACGAAGTCCGGCTCATCGCCCATAACACCCCGTTCGACGCATACATTCTCACTCAACACTACGGATACTTCCCCAAGTACTTCATAGACACTGCTGCTATGGCGAGAGGTAAGTTCCCCGGACAGTCCTCAGCGTTAAAGTACGTAGCTATGCGCATGTTCCCAGATGACGAAACAATGCGAAAAGGAGAGGAGCTGGTAAATTCCAAGGGTTGCTACGATCTGACGCCCGAGCAAGACGAAGAACTCGGTGGCTATTGCATACAAGATACAGACTTGACCTATGCTATTTGGAAAGAACTAGAACCAACATACCCAAAAACCGAGCTAGATCTAATTGATCTCACTACACGCATGTTTGTAGATCCAATCATAGAGATAGACCGTGAACGACTAACCACGTACCTAGAATCAGAAACCAACAACCGTGTAACAAAGATAGAAGCAGCAGGCGTATGCCCCAAGATACTTGGGTCTAATGACAAATTTGTAGAGTACCTCCGTTCTATTGACATAGAACCACCTACTAAACGCAGCCCAGCAACAGGCAAAAACATACCTGCTTTTGGCAAAAACGACGCTGGCTGGAAACAGATGGTTGCTATGTACCCAGAACACAACGACATATGGCAAGCACGAGAAGCAGTGAAGTCTCGTCTTACAGAGACAAGAGCGCAGCGCTTCTTGGATGCCGCATTAGATGACAACCGCATTCCAGCGCCTTTACGGTACTACGCCGCGCACACAGGTAGGTTTGGTGGCACAGAAAAACTTAACATGCAGAACCTTCCACGTGGAGGTGAACTAAGAAAGTGTTTAGTCGCCCCAAAAGACCACCTCGTTTACGTAGCTGACCTATCAAACATCGAAGCACGCATGCTTGCTTATGTTGCCGATCAAACTGATCTGATTTCACAGTTCGCGCGTGGCGACGACATCTATTCAAACTTCGCAAGCGTTATATACGAGCGACCCATCGACAAAAAGAAAGATCCTACTGAGCGCTTTGTAGGAAAGACAGCAATTCTTGGCCTTGGCTATGGCATGGGGCACAACAAGTTCCAAGCCACACTGAAGTCAGGGGCAATGGGTCCACCGCAAGACTTCACAACAGAACAGGCTTTGGAGATTGTCACCAAGTATCGAACCACCTATAACGGCATAGCTAACTTGTGGACCAAACTCCAAAACATGTTGCAACTTACTTTGCACCCTGAAAACTACGGAATGACGTACGGTCCGTTCTTTACTATTGAAAGAAACGGATTTCGGCTGCCGAACGGAATGTCTCTTTCGTACACAGACCTGTCGCCTGAAGCGACAGGTGGTTACGTCTATACCTCAAAAGGTAAAAAAGAATACACCTACGGCGGACGTATCACAGAAAATTTAATACAGGCTTTATCTAGAATAGTGATTACAGACAGCATGTTACGGCTACAAGCAAAAATGCCGGACTCACGAGTCGCATTAACTGTACATGACGAAGTGATTATTATTGCAGCTAATACCCACCCTGATGCTACAATGGATTCGATCATTGACGATCTTTGCATTGCTCCCGAGTGGGCACCTGATCTTCCTTTAGCTGCAGAAGGTGGTTACGACACCGTATATAGTAAATAACTATGTCAAGACTGGTCCTGTCAAGAAAGATAAAACAAGGGGTAACCATCCACAAAGATGGTGAAGTCTTAGTCAGTTTGGAAGTACACAAAGTGGACCGAAATTCGGTAACACTAGCGTTTGTCGCAGACACGGAAATAAAAATAGATCGCGACGAAATTTATAGCAAGGAGTCAGAGACTAATAACTCAGATTATTAGTTGCGCTATTAACGGAGGGATCTATGCGCGTTACGTTCTTAGAGGCGGCCAATGGCCTCCGTCTCACTAAACACTACTCAAAAGCAAAAGTTACACCCTATCCTTACGTCAAAGAAGTCACGAGCCACGAACACAAGATCACTGTTGATCAAGCCGGACTCGATGACCTTTACTCACTAATGCAACACCACGGCGCACTTGGCCATTGCATGCTCAAAGGCGCACTCAAACGTGACCTTGTTAAAGAAAGCCGCAAAGGACAAACAGAACGCAATGCGTTAAACGGCTTACTTGTACTTGACGTTGACGGCATCAAACTAAACAGAGCACTACCAAGCAAGCAACTCTCTGCTGCCGTTGTTGAGTCTCTTACTGAACAAGTAATCAACTCACTACCCCCGGCATTCCACGACGTATCTTACATTTCGCAAGCCTCTGCTTCGCTTGGCATGAAAGGAGACAAAGTCTCGCTGCACATCTTCATGCTTCTTACTGTTCCAATGCCACCTAAGTCTATAAAGCTTTGGCTTCAACACGTTAACTTATCATCTGATCTGTTTATGCCGCAGATAGAACTTAGCTCTAATGGGCAGTCTCTCAAATACCCGTTAGACGTGTCGTTAGCTGACAACTCCAAGCTTGTTTTTATATCAACACCAACTTTTGATGATCCAACAAGCAACCCATTTATTAGCGACGATGATCGGACAATTCTTATTACCCGAGGCAATGCAACAGTCGACCTAGCTGCAGAAATGGGTTCGATCCACCCAGAGATTATTCATCAGCAATCCATCAAGCAGAAAGATGATCTCCGCGTTGACGCAGGCATGAAACGAAAAAATGGGAAAGTGCAGTCAATGACTATTGATAACGAGGTCAAAGACGTACTAACAAACCCAGATAGAATGCATATCACCGTTGTAGACAGCTACTCTTTCCCTTTTGTTCGTTGCAACATTAACAATGGTGACAGTGCAGCTTACTTCTTCAACGCTGAACGCCCCATCTACATGTACAACTTCAAAGATGAACCTCTCTTTGAAATAGAAAAAGCTGACCCAGACTTCTACAAAGGGATCTTTGAACTATTTGAAGAAGAGATGAAAGACATTGGTAAAACAGCTTACCCAGTTGTATTGCGTGACTACCACACAGACATGTACTTCAACGGTGTGTTCGACCCAAACCTCAACCAGTTTACTAATGACTACCCGCTTACCCAAACAAGCAGAACCAGTATCGAGTCATTCATGTTGAGTCACGGGCGAGCTGCACCAGACTTTGTCCCAGACGCACGTATCATCTTTGACCCAACCAAAGACGACGTAGCAGTAAACCTCAAACAAGTGCCTTACTACGTCAATACGTATACACGCAGCAAATACATGCTCAATTCAGAAGACCCTGAGCAACCATTAGAGTTTGGTCACGCGAGAAATCTTCAAGACCTGACCCCCAATATATACCTCTTGTTAGATCACATTCTTGGTAACGGCCAAGAAGAGTTTGAGCGCTTTATTAACTGGATGGCTTACATCTATCAAACAAGACAAAAGACTAAGACGAGCTGGGTACTAAGCGGCACACAAGGTACAGGCAAAGGCTTGTTCTACAACACTGTCATCAAGCCCCTGTTTACAGAACAACAAGCGCCCATGCGCGCACTTGAGTCCATTGAAGAGCAGTTCAACTTGTTTATGCGTAACGCGCTGTTCTTAGTAGTCGACGAATTTCACATGGGATCAGCTAAGACAGGCACCAGTAAGATTGCTGACAAACTTAAAAACTGGATCGCAGAAAAGAATATATCAATACGCGCTATGCGTAGTAACAGCGTACAAATAGAAAGCTACTGCAACTTCTTGTTCTTCACCAACAGAATTGATGCAGTCAAAATTGATACGGGCGACCGTCGTTACAACATAGCACCCCGGCAAGACACTAAGCTTCTTGACGCGCACCCCAACTTGCCAGACAAGCTGTACAACATGGACCACGAGCTACGACTCTTTGCTGGTGTACTAAATACCTTCAAATACGAGGAACGATTCATCCATGTGCCTATTGATAACCGCGCCAAAGAACAAATGCGAAGCGTTGGGATGTCTGTGTTTGAAGAGTTCTGCAAAGCTATTACCGAAGGAGATCTTGATTACTTCACAGGCATACTCGACATCAACACAGGCACTGTAGCCTTTGCTAATGAGATCATGACAGCACAACGATTCGTTAAAAACTGGGTAGCAGAAGCAAATGACCCCTACATCATACTACCTACTGAGCATTTACGTACTGTGTTTCACATACAGACAGAACAAAACCCACGCCTTAGCCAACGTGAATTTATTAAACGGCTGCAACGACACGGGTTAGAGCCTACGCGTAAACGCCCATTTGCTAACAAAGCAAATCCAAACAAATCTGTTGTACGAGGCATCGAAACAAAATGGAACATCGGCGAGACTGAATTGCAACAGATAATAGATGCGCACTTCGGGGACGAAGATAGAAAGCTCTTGCGGGCTTAGATCTATTAGCTATACTAATAACAACGAAGCAGGATGATTCGGAATATGGATCTTACACAAAGTGAACGGCCTGATATTAAAAAGGCTTTTGAAGTACCTACTGCACTAGGACCAGTACGAGCATGGTCCTACTCAGCTCTTAAAGTATTTGAAGACTGCCCTTACCGTACTTATATCCAGCGCGTCAGACGAGTGCAAGAACCGTCTAGCCCAGCAGCTGCGCGCGGTACAGACATCCACAACGAAGCCGAAGGTTACGTAAACGGCGAAATAGGTGACTTCCCTCCCTCTCTAGAAAAGTTCAAATCACAATTTGAAGAGCTTCGTCAGCTTTACATCGACGCAAAAGTCGAACTAGAAGGTGAATGGGGCTTTAACCTAGAGTGGGCACCTGTCGGATGGATGGGTGCAGATACTTGGGCACGCATAAAACTAGATGCGTTAGTAAACGAAAGCGAAACTAGCGCACGCGTTATCGACTACAAGACCGGCAAAAAGTTTGGTAACGAAATAGCGCACTCTCAACAGTGCCTACTGTATGCAATCGCTACGTTCTTTCGCTATCCACACCTAGAGTTTGTACAAACAGAGTTGTGGTATCTCGACAAAGGCGAAACAACAACAAAATCATACACACGAGCTGACGCTATGCAGTTCGCCCCCGGTTTTCACAAACGCGCCATTACTATGACAACGTGTGAAGACTTTGCCCCAACACCCAGCAAGCAAGCTTGTCGCTGGTGCTCGTTCAAAAACGCAACAGACGACGAGCCAGCTGCGTGTCAATGGGGAGTTACCTAATCCCTCACTAAGTTGGTCTCCCCTAACTTAGAGTCCGGTTGCCCCAGTAGATTAGTGGCCTACTGGGGCTTTTTTATATCTGGAGGTTACACATGAACCATGAACATGAACAACGGGCCACGAGCCTTCTACTTGGCGGCATTACCGAAGATGTCGTGTATGACGTTTTAGCAATGGAAGCTGACGCTAACGGCAAACCGTTTGATGAGTTCCAACTAGAAGATCTTCTCGTTCAAATCAAACGACTTAACCAACAAATCACGGCCCAAGGAGAAGTTACATGACCTTTTTACTTCGCCTACTTACTGTAGTCGAACTTGTTATTTGGATAAAAAAAGTAAAGGAAAACCGAGATGCAAATGTGGCACGAACGGAAAAACAAGTCGTTGATCCAGTTCACGATTGTGACAGACCCGCCAGAAGCCCTGTATTGGACGACATACAAACTCAAAGTAGCAGATGTCCGCCTAGTAACCAAAGTACCTAAAGAAGAAAAGACGCATATCAGGAGAGAAATATATGAAGACATTGTTGCACGTGAAGCAGCGCCGCACACGAACGCGCTACCTAAAAAGCGTAAAGGAACCGTCAGTGACAATGCTAAAACCCGGCGGAAACAACAAAAAGCTAGGCAGTAAAGTTACTACAGGCGCTTGGAAAAACGCTGCTATCTACAGCCTGACGCTCGAAGAACGCACTACCTGCCCTGCCGACTGCGACCAGTGGGACACGTGCTACGGTAACAACATGCCGTTTGCTGCACGTTACGACCATACACACCCTATGTTCCTCACCTATCTAGAAGAAAACATTAGCAATTTAATTAACAAGCACATATGGAAAGGCCAACCACTAGCAATCAGGCTGCACGTACTAGGCGACTTCTTTAGCACTGACTATGTCAACTTCTGGAATGACTACGTTGTTGGCTGGGACATGCTTCATGTATGGGGGTACACGCACCACGATCCACAGTCCGAGATTGGTGAAGCCATTACCCGGATGAACACAATGGACAATTGCTACGTTAGGTTCTCCGACTCACGATTCACAGCACCCATGAACCTGCAAGCCAACGTCATTGCTTCAGAGAGTGAGCGGCACACTGGCCTGATCTGCCCTGAGCAAAGAGGCATCAAGCTCAGCTGCGGTGATTGCGCGATGTGCTGGACTAGCAACAAAGCCATTAATTTTTTGCAACATTAATATTAGCTGTGCTAATATTCTTAGACAGAAAGGTGCCATTAGGACTATGAAACCATTCAAACATCAAACTACAACCACCGACTTTATCCTTAGCAAACCCGGTGTACTTGTTACCTCTGACCCCGGTACTGGCAAAACGCGCAGCGTAATAGATGCGTTTGTTAAGCGAGGTTTCGGCAACGGGCGTATGCTTGTGCTCGCTCCGCTCTCTATCCTAGAAGCGTCATGGGGCGACGACATACGTAAGTTTGCACCACAGCTCACGTACTCAGTTGCGTATGCTAAGAATCGAACAAAAGCGTTTGATGAAGAAACTGACATCGTTATAACCAATCACGACGCAGTCAAATGGCTTGCGCAAAATCCCGGCTACCTCGAACCGTTCAACACTATCTGCATCGATGAGTTTACTGCGTTCAAAAACGCAAGCAGCCAGCGTTCAAAGAATGTAGCAAAGATTATGCGCGAGTTTGATTACAGAGTCGCAATGTCAGGTACACCCAACAGCAACACTATCCTAGACGTATGGCACCCCACCTTCTTAGTAGACGACGGTGAGCGCCTAGGTAAGCGGTTCTATGGGTTTCGTAGCGCAGTATGCCAACCGCAATTCAACGGGTTTGCAAACGTATGGATAGATCGACCAGACGCACAGGAAATAGTTGCCTCTGCTCTCTTCGACATCAACATACGCTTTGCTCTAGAAGACTGCATATCAATGCCAAAGCAAGTTATATCAACGCGCTTTGTAGACCTTAACCAAAAGACTATGGACGCCTACAAAACGCTAGCAGACGACAGCGTACTGTATACAGCAAAAGGAACTATTAATGCTGTACACGCCGGAGCCAAAGTTAAAAAGCTTCTGCAGCTATGTACTGGCGCTATCTATGACGAGAATGGTAACGCACAGGGTATACACGCTGAGCGCTACGACTTAGTAATGCAGCTAGTGCAAGAACGTAAACACTCCCTAGTCGCATTTAACTGGAAACACGAGCGAGACCATCTGGTCGAGCTTGCCGAAAAGCTGTCGATTAAGTACGGCGTGATCGATGGCTCCACAGCCGCACACAAACGCAAAGACATTGTTGACCGCATGCAGGCGGGGCAGCTTCAAGTTGTATTCGCCCACCCGCAGTCTGCAGGACATGGCCTCACCATGACCAAAGCAACAACAGTGATCTGGGCGTCCCCCACGTACAACGCTGAGCATTACCAGCAGTTCAACAGACGCATCTATCGCGCGGGTCAAACCCAACGCACAGAAGTCGTACGAATTGCCGCACAGAACACGTGGGAGCCAGAAGTTTACGACAAGCTAGAAACCAAACTAGGCCGAATGGACGAGTTACTAGGAATACTTAACCAAACAACAGCACACAGGAAATCAGCATGAATATTAATGAACTAATTGAGCAACGCGTAACCATCAAAACATGTATCGATGAGCTAAATGCGCAAGTTAAAGAATATCAAGAGCAGCTTCGTGGTAACGAAACTATCTTGCTAAAAGAGTTGGACGCACAGGGGTTGTCACGCACCGCTAATGACAAAGCTTCCGTGTCCATCAACGAAGACACAGTCCCAGATGTAACTGACTGGGATGAATTCTACGCTCACATTATTGAGACCACAGATTTCAGTCTTCTTCAACGCAGACCAAGTAGTACTGCATACAAAGAGATACTCAAGCTTGGCGAGAGTGTCCCCGGCCTGCAGCCACGAACCGTTCGCAAACTAAATATGCGCAAACTATAAGGATCAAGTTATGCCTAAATCAGCAGTAGCAGTTAAAGAATCATTTTCTCTAGTAGCAACAGACGTACCAGCACACGTGCGTGCAGCACAGGGCACTGGTCGCGGTAACGAAGACGTAGGTAACGCCATAGCAATACCACGTATTAAGTTGCTGCAGAAAATGTCTCCCGAAGTCGACAAGTATTCGCCTAAGCACATCGAAGGCGCAGATGTCGGCCACTTCATTAACAGCATCAGTAGCGAAATCTACGGTGAAGAGCTATACGCCCTCAGCCTCAAGTTCAAAGTTGAGTATGTTGTATGGCGTAGCATGGATGCAGGTGGTGGCTTGCTTGGTAACTTTACAAGCCAAGCAGACGCTGAGGCAGCAGTAGCTGCTCAGGAAAAGCCAGCTGAGTATGAAATCAAAGATACTCACCAACACATCTTGTTGCTCAAAGACCCTAAGACCGGTGATGTATCCCATCCGATCATTATGGACTTCACCAGCTCAAAGCTACGCGTCTCGCGCAGTTGGAACACACAAATCGCCAGCAAAGGCGGTGATCGTTTCAGCAGCTTATGGCGTCTCAAGTCACAACCCGTTGAGTCCCGGACTGGTCAACAGTTCATGAACCTCGACGTTGAGTGGGTTGGGTGGTCAACGGAAGAGGACTACAAAGTTGCCGAAGGGCTATTTGATCAGTTCTCTGGCTGATCTATGAATGAGCACGGTTTCGTAAGAGCCGTGCATCGTCAGATATCCGACAGCGTATTTCGTTGGAAGATAAATGACACCTATGCAGGTGGGGTTCCAGATGCTTTCTATGCTGGCCCTGCCTGCTGCCTCTTTGTTGAGTACAAATACGTTAAAGAGTTACCAAAACGAGACTCTACTTTTGTAAAAACAACGCTCTCTGAACCTCAAAAACTCTGGCTCGATCGCATGTTTAGCCTAGACAAACGGGTAGCTGTAGTTATAGGATCGCCGTTAGGTTCGGTTGTTTTGATAAATAAGCGTTGGAACTACCCTTTAACGAAAACCCAGTTCATAAAGCGAACGCTTAGCAATAAAGAAATTGCCACTTGGATAGAACGCGTTTGCTTGAGTAAAGACTATGACCACGAAGAAGAAGGAATCTTCAGTGGCTGCTAACAACCTGCGAAAGATTTGGGACCTAAGAAAGTCTGAAATAGGACTAACGCAGACAGAAGCCGCAAAGAAACTAGGCTGGACGCAAGGCGCGCTAGCTCAATACCTGAATCAAATAACCGAACTAAACGCTCCTGCCGTAGTAAAGCTCGCTAATTTTCTGGGCGTTGACCCGAAAGAAATCGACCCCACAGCAGACTTTGCTGAATACCCGCAATACTTATCCTTCCCCACAGGCAAACGTACAAAGGTCTCAATAGACTTGTCTAAACGGTGGGTAGCTACTGTCAACAAAGATGGCTCTCTAACGATACGCCCTACCCTTAAGTGACGTTTGGCGACAGTTCAATACCAAACAAAATGAACTATCAGTGACTTAGCGAGCCTACAAAGTGTACTAAAGTGTTGATTTTAATAGTATCGTGCCTGCGAACGGAGAAAATCCCTCTCTCTCCGCCAATCAGTAAATATCGTTGAAAAACATGCAGTTAATCGAGTAAGATTTGCTCTGGCGACACTGGAGCGACACTTGGCCTCAATAACAAAAAAGCGCGGGTTATATGTAGCACGCGTACGCAAAGCAGGATTCAAACCCGAACACCGTACCTTCGCATCAATCACAGCTGCTAAAGAATGGGGCTTACAAACTGAAGCCGCAATGAATAACGGATCGTGGCTCTCGGACCGTGAAGCACGTATCACAAATCTTGATTCATTATTTCGCCGGTACATCGCCGAAATTCACGGAGTCAAACCCTTCGGTAAAAGTAAACTAGCAACCGTAAGAAGCACGGCTAGAAGAGTCGGGCATGTGCGTCTTTCCGACCTTACTCCTGCTTTCATTTTATCCTACGCAAAACAGCGTGCCGGAGAAATAGCCCCCTCCACTCTTAACCAAGAACTCACCTACTTTGCGCAAGCTATAGATGTGTCACGCACACTTTGGAATGCACCCATAAAAGATAACCCTGTGCGCTCAGCAATGGGTGTCATGTCCCAGCTAGATATGATCCAAGGCAGCAGGAAACGTGGACGACGACCCACGAACAACGAACTAGAAACCCTGCTCCGTCTGGCAAGTAAGAGCTGGATCGCTCCAATGATTCGCATAGCAGTCGAAACAGGCATGCGGCAAGCAGAAATACACGCTCTTGAATGGGCAGACGTGGACTTCGACCGTGGTACGTTGCTCATCCGTAACCGAAAAGACCCGAAGCAAAAGGCGGGAAACGACCAGCTGATACCACTATTACCGGTGTCAAGAGAGGCGCTCCTACGTGAAAAGCAGCAAAGTAAGCAGGGTGGTAGGGTGTTTGAGGACGTTCTCCTCGCGACCAGTGTTAGCGATAAATTCGCTAAACTAACTAAGAAGGCAAACATCGACGACTTGCGATTTCATGACCTACGACATGAGGCAATTAGTCGGATGTTTGAAAAAGGAATGACTATCCCGGAGGTTGCTGCGATAAGTGGTCACAAAACGTGGACTAGTTTAAAGCGGTATACTCAGCTTAGTCCACAAGCGCTGTCGACTGCCTACGAAGCCCGGCTTCCATGTGAGCAACGACCTCTGTAGTAGGAAACAAATACTTCTTTCCCCGCTTCACATAAGGTATGGAAACCTTGTCTTGGTATAGCTGGTTGTACAGTGTAGTCCGTTGGATTTTAAGCACGTCCGCAAGCTCGCTGACGTCCATAAAAGGCCCGTACTTATTTAACATCCACTCAGTCATCTACTAGCTCCTCTAATAATCTTTCTAGATACCAGCGAGCCTTACGCAAATCCTCGACCGGACGGCCTTTGTATGACATACGCCATACGTATTTTTCTACGTTGCCTTTGAGATAACCGATGAATTGCTCAGAAGACATAGACGCTTTGATTGCATCTATGCATTCAATGTCGCCAGTCTTATAGTGCGGCGGGTTGTTAACTGCATCCATACAGCTTTATCTTCCTGACTTATATTAGTTCAACTAATTATACTTCTTTTTCTTCCTCTTACTACCCTTTGGCTTCTGGTTTATGCATGGTTGGCCATTATGCATTGCTTATTCCCCCTACTCTGGTTTTGGATTGTTGTCCTTAACAGTTTTTATCGACACATAGAAACTGCCTGTTTTATCTAACGTGCCCGCGTCTATGTCGTGCCACAATCTATCAAGCTGATCTTCCAAACCCCCGTAGCCGTCCTGCCGTGCCTGCGACCACGTCCGCTCTGAAGACCCCTCAACCACACCGATAATAGACCCCACCTCTTCTACATAAACGTAGCGTCGGGACTGGGTTCTAGGGTTCTCAATTTCACCGCTATCATTGTACGGATACCAGTTATCGCCTTCGCCTTTAGCCCCTTGCGGGCCAAATATAATGGTCTCATTTTCATGGTCCCACTGAACGTACATCTGCATCATCTAGCTCCCATAATAAAGCCGGAGACCTCGTGTATAACATCGCTTGCAGTAGAGTTGTCGGAGTCATAAATACCAGAAGCCCCGTACCTAGTGACCTCCAGTTTCATGTTTACTGCCCCTAGCGTTTTGTTTGAAAGAGAACCGCTTACCGCAAACTGAGCGTAAAGATTTGTGTTGGCTTTAAAGCGCGTTTCCCCAACCAGCTGGTATGCGCTGGATGCGCCCACTGAAATCACGTTGCCTGTAGCAAACGCCGCTCCACTGGAGATGGTGTAAAACACCTGCGTGTAATTGCCACTAGTATCGTAGTAAACCGTCGTAGCTGTGTGGGACTTGCCAGTCGCCGTAAGCGTTGCTCCAGCAGAGACTAAACTTCTTTTGTCACCAGCAAACTTTACCCACGTTGAGCCTCCGTAGTTAAAAGCGTACGTGGCTGCCCCCAACGAAGCTGAGGTGCCTGAGGCGTTTTGCATGTACAGCCGGAATCTATAGGTCTTGTTCGACGTCGAGTCATACCACCCAGTGATCGAGGCAAAAGGCGTATGCCCATTAGTAGAGTGTGTTGTAGCCGGAAGCTGCTGAGTAGTAACTACTACCGTACCACCACCAGACGCGCTTGAGCCGCGAAATGAAACGCTTGACGTTGATCTGAAAGGCAGAAGAACAGCAACGTCGCCCACTAAGTTATCGGCGTAAACAGTGGTGCCGGTCATGATACTTGCGCTGATGCTTCCAGAAGTTATCTGATTAGCTTGTATAGCGTTTACCTGAAGCGCGCCAGTATTGGGGTCCGACGTAAGAGTAGTGCTATCAATATTAAGACGATTAGTGCTTATCGTGCCCGCAGTTATCTTATCTGCGGACAAGCTGGCAATCTTAGCGTTATCAATCGCAGCGTCACCTATCTTTGCATTGGTGATGGTGCCATTCTTTATAAACCCATCTGCGATATACACACCGGCAGGCACAGACTCGCCGTTAATAGTAGTAGCGCTTGTAATAACAGAAAACGGAACGGTGGGGTTACCTGTGTCGGAAGCACTACCAAGCAAAGCAAAGCGGTCTGCGTTAACAACAAACTCACTGACTATATTGCCCGAAGCCGTAGTCGTAGACGCTAACCCAAAGCCCGCCACAGCTCCATTTAGATCTACCTTTACTGTGTACTGCGCCTCCAGATCTTCTCCCTCCGCCTTGGAAAAGAAGTTCTGTTGCACGGCAGCCGTCGTAGCGTAGTCACCTAAATCAGAGGTCGAAACCAGACTTGTAGTAGCACTACTAATAGCCGAGTTCATGTCGGTTGTGGTTGAGTAGTCGTTCTGCAACGTCGCAGTAGTCGCGTACGCAGACAAAGCGGTTGTCTGATCCGTGTCAGTAACGTAGTCATCCAACGCGGTGTCTAAAGCAGTAGTTGAAACAAGAGTCGTGGTGGCTTGGGAAATCGCGGAGTCAGCCTGTGTCTTCGTGTAATAGTTAGTCGTCAGGTTAGACGTTGTAGTGTAGCTACCTAGCGCCGTGTTTAACCCTGATGTAGACACAAGGTTCTGAGTAGCTGTAGAGATCGCCGAGTCGGTATCGGTCTGAGTGTAATAGTTGTTGGTAAGTGTGCTGTTTGTTACGTAGCCGCCCAACGAATTACTTAGATCGGTAGTCGAAACGAGACTTTGGGTCGCTGTGCTGATAGCGCTGTTCGTCTCTGTCTCTGTTAAATAGTTGTTAGTCAGGGTCGCAGTAGTAGCGTAATCACCAAGATCATCAGCAAGATCCGTCTGAGACACGAGGTTCTGAGTCGCCTGAGATATTGCAGAAGTAGTCTCCGTCGAGGTCAAGTAGCTGTTAGTCAACGTGGCGTTAGTCGCATAATCCGCAAGCTCTGTCGCTAAGCCTGTGTTTGAGACAAGGTTCTGAGTCGCCGTGCTGATTGCGCTATCTGTTTCCGTTTCAGTTAGATAGTTCGTAGTCAGATAAGAGGTCGTGGGGTACGCGCCAAGCGCGGTGTTTAGGCCAGTGGTTGAAACCAGACTCTGTGTTGCATTACTAATTGCACTATCAGCTTCAGTGCTTGTGTAGTAACCATTGGTAAGTGTACTCGTCGTAACGTAGCTACCCAGCGCGTTTGTCAAATCTGTTGTGGACGCGAGGCTCTGTGTTGCTGTGCTAATTGCGCTGTCCGCCTGAGTGCGGGTGTAGTAGTTGTTTGTCAGCGTTGATGTAGTCGTGTAGTCGTCAAGCGTAGTGTCTAGCTCACTGTCTGAAACGTAGTCAACCAACTCATCGGCAAGCGTTGAGGTCGACACCAAACTCTGTGTAGCCGAGCTAATCGCAGCGTCGGCTTCTGTAATTGTGTAGTAGCTGTTGGTTAGCGTAGAGTTCTGAACATAGGGGTTTAGCGCGGTACTAAGGTCGGTAGTTGAAACTAAGTTCTGCGTAGCGGAGCTTATAGCAGAATCCGCCTCAGTAATTGTGTAATAGCTATTTGTCAGTGTGCTATTTGTAACGTACCCATTCAGCGCAGTATTTGACACTAAGTTCTGCGTCGCTTGCGAAATTGCAGAGTCCGCTTCTGTGCTCGTGTAGTAATTATTAGTAAGCGTGGACGTTGTTGCATATGGTGATAGAGCGGTTGTCAGGTCTGTTGTGGACACAAGGCTCTGCGTAGCTGTAGAGATTGCCGAGTCAGTATCGGTCTGCGTGTAATAGTCATTAGTTAACGTAGCGTTCGTGGCATAAGCGGCTAGCGTAGTGTTTGACACTAAGTTCTGTGTAGCAGTAGATATCGCGCTGTTAGTATCTGTTGCAGTTAGGTAATCGTTTGTCAGAGTAGCCGTTGTCGCGTAGTCGCTTAGCTCTGTTGATAAATCAGTATTGGATACTAGGCTTTGAGTCGCCGAGGATATCGCACTAGTTGTCTCTGTTTCGGTCAGGTAATTAGTCGTGAGCGTGGAGGTTGTCACGTATGGACTAAGACTAGAAGTTAGCGCGCTGTCAGTAACATAGTCGTCAAGCGTGGATGACGCTACAAGGTTTTGGGTTGCCTGCGTAATCGCCCCGGTTACGCCCGTCGAAGTAAGGTAATTATTCGTTAGGTGCGAAGAGGTAACATAGTTATTAAGGTCTGTAGTTGCCGCTAGCCCAGTGGTAGCGGTAGATATCGCGTTGTTAGTGTCAGTCGCCGTCAAGTAATCAGTAGTCAGTGTAGCCGTAGTTGCGTACGGCGAAAGCGCTGTTGATAAAGCCGTATTTGAAACGAGCGACTGAGTAGCCGTACTAATCGCCGACGTCATATCTGATGACGTCGAGTAGTTCGTTGTTAAGTGAGAGCTAGTGACATAGTCATTTAGTGTAGTAGACGCGACCAACCCAGTCGTAGCTGTAGTAATCGCGGAGTTCATGTCTGCAGTAGTAGAGTAACTGTTTACAAGTAGCGACCGCGTAGCTGGTAGCCCGGTATTTGCGTCGTTAACAGTAGACTGCAGCCCCGCGATCGCTTGTGCGGCAGCCGAAGATGAAGAGCTACTCACTGTATTCAGAGATGTAATAGACGCGGAGTTGGCTGACACGACATCCGCTAGACTGTCGTAGTCGCCTATCAATTCCCAGTATGTTGTATTAGTAGGCAGGTTGTTCGTAGAGCTTTGCAGAGCTTTGTAGAGAGACCCGTTGTAGGTAACTAAGTCGTCAACAGCATAAGTAGTTGACCCAGAATAGGCTGCCACTCCGACAATATCGTTTAGCTGGCTCTGCAAAGTATTAGAAGCATTTGTAATAGCCGTCGCTCTAGCAGCTGCTTCAGCAGTTATCGCGCTCGCACGAGCAGTAGATTCTGCGCTAACGGCAGTGCTTATCGCTGTTCCTCGATTGACTACCTCCGCCGCAACAGAGCTAGAAATAGCGCCATTCCTGTCTATAACCTCTTGATCTATCGCGCTAGTAATAGCGAGACCACGCGCCACGGCCTCAGCACCTATGGCCGAAGCACGGGCATTTGCTTCCGCAGCTACTTGTGCTGCAACAGAGCCTGCTACGTCCGCAGCCGAGTCAATTAAGTCAATCCTAGTGCTTAACGCGGCGGCTAACTCGGACTCAGTGATAGCGCCCGTAATAATATCGATTATGCGTTCAACGTCTGTAGCAGTAGCAATTTCTAAGCCGGACGACGCGTGGTACGGCCCCGGAACTGAGTTAGTATTAACGTGCCGAAGCCAATAGTACCGAGTAAGCCCTGCGCCAATTGGATCTACGAAGGAAATACCGGAGCTGACTCCGACAAGTATTGCGTCACCAATTGTGTCAGCATCGAAGCGCCATATCTCAGTGAAAGAGTGTCCGCGATACGTCGGAAGATCCCAATATATCTGAGCAACGGCGTACCCGCCCGCGCCAGTAACGCCTGTGGGAGCTGTTGGGTCTTCTACATCGCCAGACCCCGGATTGGGGTTAGCGTTAAAATCACCGCCTGGGTTACTAGGATTAAAGGGATTGCTAGCTAAATCAACGGCAAGACCTGAATCAATAAGCTCACGAAGGGTAATAGCACGGTCGCGTACATCGCCCCTTCTTCCCAACCTAATTTCAAGTGCTTCAGAAAGACTATCAAGATACCTCCTTAACTGTATGGAAACGTCCGAAGGCGGTTTGGGTATCCCCGGAACCTTCGTCGGTTTAATTGTCCGCACAGTCATAGGGCTGCTATCTCGTCCATACTTTGGGCGAGACAGACCTCATCGATATCCACAGCACCTTCTACTTCTACCTCCCAGACTTGGCCTACAACAGCAGGCAATCTCATAATAGGCTCGCGTAACGTGCCCGACGAAGCGCCGGACGGAACAGTCACTGACTGCGTGTACGCGTTGTTTGAATATGAAAGCGAGTAAACAGCGATTTGCACCCCATCGGCCCAAACTCGCACAGTGACTGGATAGTCCTGAGCGTGAACCGACACCCACCCCATACTTACTGGTTTAGGTGTGACGTACTGTTTCGACTTCCATTTTAAAGTCTTATTAGTTGTACCACCACGGTACTTTTTGATCTTATTACCAATAATTATGTACAGCTCACCGTCCTTGGGGTGCATGTATCCACCGCGCACCTCGCCCGTATAGCTAAGGTTAGAAAGCGTAGCCTCTTCCCCCCTTGGATCGTACACAAATCCGCCGCCATTCCAGAAAGCAACGTATGTGTTCTCGTGGCGGAAAGCCCTAAGCGTTGTCGGGTTAAAGTCAGCGTTCCATTGTTTTACAGAGATCAGGCCATTGGTAACGACTTCGCCATCACCTCCAGACACGGCAACTAAGCCGTCTGGCCCTGCGTACAGCAAGTACTCACCCATGTCGACGACACTTCTGCTGTTCACGCAAGCCTGAGCGATGTCGAGCTTGACTGCTGTCATCGCACTGGGGTCAACGCCTGTAACAAAATAAGGAGCGCCATCAGTCAGGGCAACGACTCCGTTAGTCACGGAGCCTATTGCTACGATGTCTTCTTCAAGGGTTATTCTGTAGTCGATGGGCCATGCGTGGGGCAAAAAAGGCTCGCTGAGGCACAGTCTCTTTCCAGAGAAACCAGCAAAAACGCCGTTAGCAACAGCGATAAGACCGGAAAGTGGACCATTAGGGTACAAGCTTGTGTCGTCATCTGGCGGACCAATCCAAGTGCCGCTAGGAAGTACTTCACCCAAAGCAAAGGATTCAGAGCTGTCATCATACGTTGTTGTGGCAAAAGACACCTCCGCGACGAACTGAAAAGTTGTGTTGGTGCTACCTGTATTTGAGCGGTAGATACGTTTTTTAGCGCCCGTACCCAAGTTGTAGTTACCACTTGGGTGCTGATTAGAGGGCATTGGAATAGTGACGGTCTCAGTATCAGTACGCTCTAATACGTTACTTGCGGGGCTAGGCGGACCTTCTTCTCCGAAAGCAGTGACGAACGTATAAACGTACGCTACATCGTCAGGCGTTTGTGTGTCGTCGGCAGTACCGGTTTTACTTATTATGGGGGCAGTTGCAGGGGCTGGAACACCTAGCCTGTAGCTTGCAGCCGGGTAGCTAGCGCCAGCCACAATTGTAGAAGCAGTGCCCATACGTGGGTAGTCTTCCCCGGTCCAGTACAGACGGTCTAATGTATCAGCCGGTATTGGACCCTCGACCACGGACACTCCATCGTCATTCCACTGCAACCAATTGGTATCGCGGTAGAAGAAAATAGAGCGTCTTTGGCTGTTGCTAAGGGTAAATGCGTCAGCATCCGTTGTTACGGGTTGTAAACGGCCTGACTCAAAATCAATGTTCTCGGCTATCTGGGCAAACTGCTCAGATAAGAGACGCGGTGACACGCCCGGTGCAGTACCACTAAATCTGTCGCGCTTAAAATACGCCATAGCTACCTCACTTTATAAGCAAGGTGACAATAAGCCCTGCCATACCGCCCAATAGCATCACCCCTAGAGTGAACATCCGTTTGTTCATAGTTTCTAGAGAAACGTCGATACGGTCCAAGCGATTAAATATCGTCTTGGACCTTTCTTCGCACATGGCCTCGTGGGATGCGATCCTATTGATAGCTTCCCAATAGCGGTCTATTGAATCATTCGGCCTCGATGACCTCGGTTTCGTTGTCACTGGTTTCACTTTTCACTCGCTGGCTGATTAGGGAAGCGAGGTTTGTGACTGACACTTCGTGGATCACGGCCTGTCTACGAGCGCCGACCATCATCTCATTTGCTTGAGCATGTAGTGACAGCATCTCTTTTACCTCGTCAGAAAGATCGGCGATTGAATACTCGACATCGTCGATGGTTACGGTCTGGACTTTAACATCCTCAGTCATTTGCTAACTCCTATAGGGGAAAAACATCTCCCAGCTATTTTATTAGCTGTGCTAATTTTTGCAACTATTAGTTGCCACCTAGAGGATTTGTTGCATCTATCGCAGTCCAAAGGTCATCCATATCTCTCTCAAACCTAGATAACCTATCATCAAGGGTACTTAAAGACTCTAACTTCCCGCTGACTCGTAGCTCTGTTTCGGAGGAAACCTTCTCTACCGAACTGACTCTATCTCTTATGTCGAGCAACTCTTTCTGAGCATCCATGATCTGCGACAAGTTGGCACCCAACTCGGACAGCTTTCCCTGTAGATTTTCAACGTCAGCTGTTCCAAGCGCCTGCTCCATGTTCGATAAGCTAACGTCCATAGCCTGCAAACGCTCTGAGTTAGTCCCACGCAAGTCGTCAAATCTAGCCACTAACGCATCAGCCTTGGCAGTAGCCGACGCCACAGCTTCAGACTGCTCATTTAACTGAGAGAAAAACTGCGATGCAGCCCATATGCCACCGGCAATTGTTGACCCGAAAGTAAATACAATTGCTATCCAGACCCCCTTAATAGAAGTCCCGGCTACGTTTACCTCAATATCTTCAAGAGCCATTACCGCCTCCTACACACTGCCCACGCTCCTCGGGGCTGTACCCGAACCAGCAACCGCCTTCAGGCGAAGTTGTCCAAAACTCCTCAGTCTCTGCGCGAGTTAACACTTGCTCTGCGTCAACAAAGTAATTGTTTAGCTGCAAGCCTTGTATCGTTGCGCCGTCGTCAAACGATACCCATAACGCTTGAGTAGCCACATCGAAGAAAGATGAACCCGCTTCTTGATATGTGACCCGAAGGTCATAAGCCATGCTGTTTGCCTGCTCCAGAAGGGAGTCGTCATTTGCTACCGCCATGTACGCAGCGGCTGTTTGTATTGCCGACTCGGTGTTAGACAAGGCGTCGTTATAAGCCTCGATCTCCTCGTCTTGCAGAGTTACGTCGTTAGCCGCCATGAACTCTTGCAGCTCCATAGCCTCTCGCTGATCGGGGGCAGATGCTGCTTCTTGTGCTCGCTCATTAACCTCGGCAACCATAATAATTTGCTGCGCGGCCTCAACGTACGTATCGATCATTTGGGACACGGTGTCCATTGCTTGGTCGGTTTGATCCTGAAAGTACTGATCCGCGCCGGGGTCGTAAGAGTAGGTAGCCGCTGCTACAGCTGCAACCGCTGCGTTGTAAGCGTTCTGCTGCTCTTCTGAAATGTGGCCGCCGTTCTTAGCCATGTTTGGTGCTATCTGCCCGTCTAGCGCGTAGGCTTCTCCGCCAGCAATCGTTTTGATTCCGTAAGCAAAAGTATCTCTAATACTCTGCGATGTATTGACTAGGTCGTCAATCTCCGCCGCGTTTAGTGGTACGGAAACGCTCGCTAATACTAGCGTCAGATTCCTCAACTTCATTACTATTACCCCCCGCTAGTAGTTCGTCGTAAAACTCCTTATCTTCCTTGTAATCTGGTATCCACATTTCTGGATTTGACTTCACTTCCAGCAAAGCCATCTTGCCAACCAACAACCTGCCGCCTCTAATGATCGGGCAAGGCGTTGCAGACATAAACATAGCGCGCCAAACCTGCGCGTTCTGACACATCAAACTGACCGAGGCTACCTTCATCCCCATGTTTGACAGCGTTATTGCATTTAGCCTTCTGTTACACTCTGCGTCCTGCACATACTTGCCTGACGATATGCCTACAGACATAAGCTGTAGACCGCCAGACAGGGACTTTAAACAAGACTGCTGCCCGCTGCTCATTAAGCTTGGGCTGATAGCCGTTGACACCGGCATCGACCTAGAGCCAGCACCGTTGTAAGTCTTGCTTACATTGCCGTTGTTTGAGTTCGACGTGTTTAAATCGCCCTCAATATTTGTATCTTCACCATCGCCATCAAAGTCCGGTTCGTACTCGCCGTCTCTCGTGGGCACTGGGTCTATCTCCGGCGAAGGCTCAATTTGTGCAAAAGCCAAGCTGGGTACTAATATCAGCAACAAAAATCGCTTCATACTATAAACCGCAACTCCGTTTGATTGACCGGACCTTCTTCCGTATCGATAGAGCTAAACGTCCCCGGTATAGTGTTCGCTTCTCTGGCAGAAAGCATGTGATCGTGCATCGCTGTGCCTGACCCCATAGTCTCAACGCGCCACTCTGAGATGCTCTGGCTAGACCAAAAAGAATTCCGTGCAGCCTGATAATCGGCGCGATACAACCACGACTTGCTACCGGCGCTGTCCTGACCAATCAAACCTAAATACCACTCAAACACTCCGTTTGTTATGCCCCCAGCAGCAAGCATTAAATAATGCCCGTCTTCATCTACCGTAAACATAAAAGGCGCTTCATTAAATGTGGTCTTAAGGTGCGCTTTCTTTTCGTCTTCTGTAGACATAGAGAAAAAATGCCACGGGTAGCTGCCTGCATTCATATCAGCACTACAGTCTGCGTACAATGCGTCAAACATAGCGTCAGTAAAACCTGTGATAACCGTAAACGTGATCATGTGAAGGTCACCGTAAATGACCCAGAGCCGTCCCAGTTAGAGGGAGTAGACGGAAGAATCCACGAATAGCTTGTGTAGTTGTATTGAGATACGTATGACCTTGTAGCGTTACCAGAAGTTAAAGGCTGGTTAGGTAGACTGCCCGGCGTATCTCTAATTGTCGCAAAAAAGTTAGACGCTCTATTTCCATCTAGTACCATAAATAACTGGCGCGTTGTCGATCCCTTAACAGTGACTTCAACGTAATAAAGGCTTTTAATCGTAGCTCCGTTTAAGGTGTTAGGAGTTAGACTGCTGCCACTAATCGCAGTCTGTGAGCCATGACCCGCGCTATAGCCAAAAATAGACGTGCCCGCTGCTCCCTGAACCAGCGTCCAACCCGCACTCGCGCCGTAGAAGTCCGCAAAATCAATAGCCCCGGACGCTACTCCTCCTAGCGAACGTATGTCGCTATCGTTAAGAGAAACTGTAGTGCCACTAGTCCCGCCAGCTTCTATGTGAATCTGGTTAAGACTAATGGCACCCGAGGTCTGAAGAGCCACTAACTAATTACGCCTACCGCGATCTTGTTTTCGACGCCGACAGCCATTTGACCTATTCGTATGTCTGTTTCTGCGTCGTCATAGTCGCCATCTGCGTCATAACAGACGTTAACCATGCGCGTGTGAGTTACTGTCCCATCAGTGAACTCGACCTTAATATCGCGGCAGTCAATCGTGGTATCAATAGTCTCTTCCAGATTGTCGGGATTGGGGCTGGTTTCTGTGCGAGTCCCGGTAAAGGTTTCTAGCTTTGTCCATGTTACTGGCATGATTTAATCTCCTGAAGGAAAGAGTGCGGAATGCACTGATTGAACAAACGCAGGCTCCGATGTGACATCCGAGTCCGCTGTTAAAGTGACTTGCGTGTTGTCATCGTAGTCGACTTGCATAGCTTCACCTTCGTCGGTGGGCTTCGCGTCAGCCGAATACCAAGTAATGACTTGTGCGTTAGGCATTCTTCATCTCCTCTATTTCTGCCTGTAGGTCTTTGACCTGCTGAGTAAGTGTTTTTACTGCCTCAACAAGAAGCGCTGTTGTGTTCTGGTACTTAACGCCGTATTGGTCTATGTCCTCAGCGTAGGTCACCAGCTCTGGAGTGACCTCGTTTACATCCTGAGCAATAAAGCCAATCTCGCGCTTTTTGTCTGGGTCATCTATACGGGTGTAGTAAACCCCCTCAAGCTGATTAACCTTTTCAAGTGCGTTGTCGATAGGGACAATATTTTCTTTGATGCGACGATCAGAGTAGGCGGTGATATTGCTGGTGGAGTAGATACCTCCACGTTGCTCATACAAACCATAAGCACTTGATGTGCTGGACCCACCAACACCCATACAGGAATTGGCTCGGTGGTAGTAGTAATGCCAGCCGCCCGTTGCACTGGTTGAGTAATCACCGCCATTGCCGCCGGAGTCGTACATCCCGACGTTGACGTTACTGTAATCGAGCCAGATGCCAGTGTAGGAGCCTCTTGCGCCGTTGATCCGCCAAGTGCCGTAAGTAGATGAACCATTGGGATAAAAGTGCGCGCTGTTTGTGCCCGAATATATTCCTGTCGTACCAACCGCTATCCAGTTGTTGTGTACGAAATAGCTATTTGAGTTCGACCGTAGAATTTGGTTAGCGCCTGTATTTCCAGTGCCCTTCGGCGCAAGCGTGTGAAGCGTATCGGCATCAAGACCAGAGCCGGAACCGTCGTTGCCTGCGTTCCATACAAGATTTCCTCCGGCGTAATGTTGCCCCGTAGAAAGAATGATACCGTCTTCACCGTTAAGGAAGATCCGAGCAGTTCCGGCAGAAGCAACGTACATCCCCCATCCAGAACTGCCCTGAGTCAAGGCACTTACGCTAGTTATAAACGAGGCGTTGCCACTTTCGGTGAAACCGATTCCGTACATGTTCCCAAGAGTGGTAGCGGATGGGTTGTAATTATATCCAATTGTGTAAATGGGGCTTGTCTGAGCAGCAGTGCTGCCGATGTTGTTGTGCCCGCCTTCGAGGTATCCGATGTTGTGATCGTTTCTTCGAATATTGGAATGGAAAGTAAGTGTACCCGTAACACTGTCGGCAGCATCACTTCTTAGCAATGAAGCACCTTGAATACTGTCAACAGTATCGGCGTCTAAGCCAGATCCTGTGCCGTCTGTGCCTGCGGTCCAAATCTGATCCCATGAACCAAAGGTATTGTTAGTAACAGTCCTTTTCCACAAAGCTAGCTGGCTGTACTGACTAGCAATCTGCCAACCATAATTGTTGCCTGTCTGATGCCTAACCTGCACACCCTGTACGTGAGTTGTGCCGGGAGGTTTGTTGTTGCTACCCGCAACACCTCCCCAAACGTCGATGAATCCTGACCTTTGGTTTGCGAATGTCGTATTAAGGTTCGCGCCGCTGCCAGTACTACCACTTAAATTGTTGAAGGTGTTCTCAAAATTAGTTCGGTTTGGAAAGTTGACCGGACTGAAGTAGTAAGAGCCTTGCTCGCCATCGAGCGTGTCCGC
>Ga0187219_1000136_pt1 | contig 30899 bp, 27 predicted proteins | sample 13SPOviralmetaG_FD_130162 | JGI IMG/M metagenome (GOLD analysis project Ga0187219, IMG submission 130162) | Marine viral communities from the oligotrophic San Pedro Time Series (SPOT) site, San Pedro Channel, CA, USA - 13 SPOT_SRF_2010-07-21... | ecosystem: Environmental > Aquatic > Marine >... | reverse complement strand
TAGTAATGATTGGAGCAGGTGTAGCAAATGTAAATGCTGCTACTAAGCTAATTGATAATGGTTTTAAAGGTAAAATTACCATAATTGATATGGGTAAAGATCCATATTTAAGACCATATGAGGAGGTAATGACAGGTTTCCTAGGAGCAGGAGGTTGGTCTGATGGTAAATTAACTTATCATACTTCAATTGGAGGACAATTATCTAAATATTGCGGTGAAGAAAAAGCGATGGAATTATTTGATCAGGTGATAGATAATTTTAAACGTTTCCACCCCAAACCAGAAGAAGTACAATGTTCAAACCCAATAGCAGAACCAGAATTTATTAAACCCTATTTTGGATTAAGGTTATTTCCAGTATGGCACGTTGGTACTGATTATTTACATGAAATTGGTAAAAATTGGTATGACTTTTTAGTTGATGGGGGTGTTGAATTTATTTGGGAAACCAAAGTTACAGATATCGATTTTGACAATCAAATGGTTATGTGTGGAGAATTTGGAAACAAATATGATGAACTTATATTTGGTGTAGGCAAATCCGGTATTGACTTTGGTAAGGTATTAGCTGAAAAATATGACTTACCAACTGAACCAAAACCAGTTCAAATAGGTGTTAGATTTGAAGCACCACAAAAACACTTTCAAAAATTAATTGATATAAGTTATGATTTTAAATTGTATAGAAAATTTGAGGAAGCAGGAGTATCACTTCGTTCCTTTTGTACTAATAACAATGCAGCTTATGTAGCTGTAGAAGAAACATATGGTGATCATTCATATAATGGACATGCTAAAAAAGATGAATCATTCAGAAACGATATGACCAATTTTGGTATTCTAATGGAAGTACAAGGTATTGATAAACCATTTGAATGGTCTAGAGATGTAGTAAATAAATTACAAAAAAATGGTACCGGATTATATTATAGCCCAACTAGAGAACCCTCAACAACATCAGAAGGTGTAGATGTATCAGCAATTAAAGTAGATACAATGCATGAAATAACTAAAGCGATGCAACCATATTTTTGGTATGTATTAAATTTTATTGAAGACATGAAAAAAGTATTCCCAACACTTAAAGATGATTGGGGTATTTATGTGCCTGAAGTAAAATACCTTTCTCCTGAGCCGCTTGTCGATTATACCAATTTAGCCCTCACCAAGTATCCTAACGTTCACTTTGTTGGTGATGCATTATCAGCTAGAGGTATAACGGTAAGCGGTGCACAAGGGACATATGTTGCTGAATCACTTTTGGAAAATTAAAATAACTTTCGTATATTGATAACAAATAAAATAATATTATGGGAATAGAAACAGGACAAACATATCCAAAATCAAGAAAATTAGTAAAAACAGATGGTACTATTGCTTATACATGGGATGGTAAATTACATAATTGGGATGGACCAGCTTTAATACCTGAAGGTAATGAAAAAAAAGCAGAATATTACTTATATGGATTTCAAAAAGATAAAGAGGATTGGAAAGAAATGAGACGTCAAAGAGAAGGTATTCCTTTTTATAAAAATCAATCAATGAAAAATTTATTATCCGATTATAGAAATTAAGATATGAAAATAGGTTTATGTGGTACAATGAGTGTAGGTAAAACTACATTAGTAAATGCTTTAAAAGAAACAAAGCAATTTAAAGATTATAATTTCGCAACGGAGCGTAGCCAACATTTAATGTCACTAGGTATCCCTTTGAATACAGATTCAACATTAAAAGGACAAACTGTATTTTTAGCTGAACGTTGCGGAGAACTAATGCAAGATAATATTATTACAGATAGAACAATATTAGATGTTATGGCATTTACAATGAATGCTAAATCAATATCATATCAAGATAAGGAAGCATTTGAAACATATGCTAGTGAGTTTATTAGAGAATATGATTATATATTTTATATATCCCCTTATGGATTAGAAATTGAAGATAATGGCATTCGTGAGACAGATGAACATTATAGAGACTTAATTGATTTTACTATTACAACTCTTATTAAAAGGCATGGTCATAAAGCAGGTAAAGTAGAAAAGATATCTGGATCTACAAAGGAACGTATTCAACAAATATTAAATGTTACTAACCTTTAACATATTTATAATAAAATATTTTTGTAATGAAAAAATCTGAATTAAAAAAATACATTAAAGAAAACATAATTTCTGAATTATCTGAAGATAAAGAAACTCAACAAAATACAAAAGATACAGAAGAGTTAACTAAGGCAATGGATGATTTAGCTAAGGCAAAAGAAGAAGCTGGTATAGAAGAAGATGCAACCCCTAAAGGTGAAGACTTTTTTTATGATTATTTAGATATTGGTATGTCTTATTTAGACGGATTCGGTAAAAAACATTCTTTAGATGATAGCCAGTTAGAAAAACTAGGTAAAAAAATAGTAGATCAATTATATAAAGGTGATGTTGGTAAAGCATATGATGCTATTGTTAAAAGAGGTGTAATGAAAGAAGATGAAGATAAAGAACCATCTAAAGCAGATCTTAAAAAAACAAAAGGTTTAGCCAAAGCAAAAGAAGAATTAGCTTTATTAACTCGTGAGATGAAATCATTAGCCAAAAAGTATTCTAAGGCTGAAGGTAAAGAAAAAGAAAAACTAGTAGCTGATCTTAAGAAAAAAACAAAACTTAAAAAAGAATTAGAAGCTATTATAGATAAATAAATATGAAATTTAACGAAAGATTTTTTTATTTATTAAAAATTATTATTTTATTAGTTATTGTAGCTTGGTTATTATTTTCTAATGAAGAAGATTATACTGAAGATTACAATGCTAAAATAGTAGCCTTAGAACAAAAAGTTGATTCATTACACCATATGAATGATAAATTAACTTTTAAAATTGATACATTAAATGTTCAAATATCAAAATTAGACAAACAAATTGGTCTAAAAGATAATAGAATAAAAAATTTAAAATGGAAAGTAAATGAAAAAGTTAATGCCGTTGATTCTTTTAATAATGATGAGCTTACAAAGTTTTTCACAGACCGTTACAGACAGTACAACGATTCAATTAAAGAGGCCGATAGTAAAATTAGTAATTAAAGATTTAATTAAAGGTGATGGAGCTAAAGAAGAATTATCACTTAGTATTGGTAAAATAAATTTATTAGAACAAAAGGTTATTTTAAAAGATAGTGTTATAAAAAATTTAAATTTTCAAATAGGGAATTTTGAATCCATAATGTTAACTAAATCAGACCAATTAAGTCTATCTCAAGAATTATCAAAAAGACTTCAAAACGATTTAAAAAAGCAAAAATTAAAAACTAAATTAATGGGAGGTGCTGGAATAGTAGCAATTATAGGAACAATATTTTTATTAAAATAATATATGTCTGACCTAAAAAAAGTAATACGCCAGGAATATTTAAAATGTGCTAAAAATCCAGTACATTTTATGCGTAAATACTGTTATATACAGCATCCTCAACGTGGTCGTATACAGTTTAATTTGTACCCATTTCAAGAAAAAGTATTAACGTTATTTCAAGAAAATGACTATAGTGCTATATTAAAATCTAGACAACTAGGTATATCAACATTAGCAGCAGGCTATTCTTTGTGGTTAATGACTTTCCATAAAGACCGAAATGTATTAGCATTAGCAACTACACAAGCAACGGCAAGAAACTTAGTAACAAAAGTACAGTTTATGTGGGAAAATTTACCCTCATGGCTTAAGGTTGATTCTGCTGAAAATAATAAATTATCATTAAGATTAACTAATGGTTCAAAAATACAAGCCAAATCCTCTAATGCAGATGCTGCACGTTCAGAAGCAGTATCTTTACTAATTATTGATGAAGCAGCTTTTATTGATAATATTGCTGAAACATGGGCCTCTGCACAACAAACCCTAGCAACAGGTGGTGGTGCTATTGTATTATCTACCCCTTATGGTACTGGTAATTGGTTTCATCAAACTTGGGTTAAAGCAGAAGCTGGTGAAAATGATTTCCTACCTATTAAATTACCTTGGTATGTACACCCAGAAAGAGATCAAACTTGGAGAGATGCACAAGATGCTTTATTAGGCGACCCTAGATTAGCGGCACAAGAATGTGATTGTGATTTTAGCACTTCAGGTGATATAGTATTTTATAATGAGTATTTAGAATTTTACGAAAAATCTCATATTAAGGAACCTATGGAAAGAAGAGGTGCTGACCAAAACTTATGGGTATGGGAATCAGCGGATTATAGTAGAGACTATATGGTAGTAGCTGATGTTGCTCGTGGTGATGGTAAAGATTTTTCTACTTGTCATGTAATGGATGTAGAAAATAATGTACAGGTAGCTGAATATAAAGGACAGTTAGGCACTAAAGAATTTGGTCATTTGTTAGTAGGTTTAGCTACTGAATATAATGAGGCAATGCTTATAATAGAAAATGCAAATATTGGTTGGGCTACAATACAAGTAGCTGTTGATAGAGCATATCCAAATCTTTATTATTCACAAAAGAGTGACTCCTCCAATGCTAATTCGTATTTTGATAGATATCAAGACCACTCCAAAATGGTAGCTGGTTTTACTATGTCATCTAGAACAAGACCTATGGTAATAGGTAAATTTCAAGAATATATAGCAGATAAAGGAGTAACTATACAATCAAAAAGATTAGTAGAAGAAATGAAAGTGTTTATTTGGAAAAATGGTAGAGCAGAAGCACAAACAGGGTACAATGATGATCTAGTTATGGCTTTTGGTATAGCTATGTACATTAGAGATACAGCACTAAAATTAAGACAACGAGGTTTAGATATAACTAGAAAAACATTAAATAATATAAAAGTAAATAGAACAACATATCAAGGAGGATATTTTGCTAGTGGCAATGATAATCCTTACCATATAGATACCGATGGAGGAAAAGAAGATATAAGTTGGCTTCTATAATTAATATTTATAACAATAACTATATACAATGGCAGATAAAGGCTTATTTAGTAGATTACAAAGATTATTTTCAACAGATGTAATTATCCGTAATACGGGTGGTAATCAAATAAAAGTAATTGATAGTAGTACTATACAACAAAACGGAGGATTACAAACTAATTCATTAGTAGATAGATATAACAGAATATTTACCACTAGTCCTTCTTCATTATACGGCGCACAATTTCAATTTAATTATCAATATCTAAGACCCCAATTATACTCAGAATATGATGTAATGGATACAGATGCAATTATTGCCTCTGCCCTAGATATTATAGCTGATGAATCTACTCTTAAAAATGATATGGGCGAAGTATTATCTATTCGTTCCTCAAATGAAGATATACAAAAAATACTTTATAATTTATTTTATGATGTATTAAATATAGAATTTAATTTATGGTCTTGGGTTAGACAAATGTCTAAATATGGTGACTTCTTCTTAAAATTAGAAATATCAGAAAAATTTGGTGTTTATAATGTAATTCCTTATACGGCATACCATATTGAAAGACAAGAAAATTTTAACCAAAATAATCCAGCTGAAATTCGTTACAGATATTCTCCTGATGGTTTAGTTAATTCTAATTCAGGAATGTATAATGTACCTGGAGCAGGAGCAGATAATTCTCCTGGAATATATTTTGATAATTATGAAATGGCTCATTTTAGGTTAATTGGTGATGTTAATTACTTACCTTATGGTCGTTCTTACATAGAACCAGCTCGTAAATTGTTTAAACAATATACGTTAATGGAAGATGCAATGTTAATTCATAGAATTGCCCGTGCTCCTGAAAAACGTATTTTTTATATGAATGTAGGTGGTATACCTCCTAATGAGATAGATGCATTTATGCAGAAAACTATTTCAAATATGAAACGTACTCCTTATATGGATCAAAAGACAGGTGAGTATAATTTAAAATATAATATGCAAAACATGATGGAGGATTTTTATATCCCAATTCGTGGAAATGATCAAACAACAAAAATTGAAACTACAAAAGGTTTAGATTATGACGGTATCCAAGATGTTGAATATTTAAGAGATAAATTATTTGCTGCACTTAAAATACCTAAAGCATTTTTAGGATATGATGAAAATATAGAAGGTAAAGCTACATTAGCTGCTGAAGATATTAGATTTGCACGTACAATTGAAAGAATACAAAGAATATTAGTTTCTGAGCTTAATAAAATAGCACTTGTTCATTTATATGCTCAAGGTTATAGAGATGAAGCATTGACTAATTTTGAATTATCAATGCAAACTCCTTCAATAATTTTTGAACAAGAAAAAATTGAGTTAATGAAGTCAAAAACTGAATTAGCACAATCTTTATTAGAAAATAATTTATTACCTAGTGATTGGATATATGATAATATCTTTCATTTATCAGAAGACCAATATGACGAATATAGAGATTTAATTCGTGAAGATTCTAAACGTAAATTTAGAAATGCTCAAATTGTAGCAGAAGGTAATGACCCAGTTGAAACGGGTAAATCATATGGTACACCTCACGACTTAGCTTCATTATATGGTAAAGGCAGAATGTACTCAGACCCAGGAAATGTACCTGATGGTTATGATACAGATCCCGATACTAAATTAGGTCGTCCTAAAGATAGTATTTCTAATCATGGAAAACAAGATAGTAACTTTGGAAAAGATCCATTAGGAACAAAACGTATGAAAGATACTGACAAAAATGATTCAAGAGATAGCAGAACAGATTCAAATAAATCTGGCTTAGCGTTAGAAAATGCCCAGATATCTTATTTAAAAAATGCAGATATGTTTAAAAAGTTAAATAAAAAAATGTTAATTTTTGAACAAGACAAAGATGATACTTCATTATTAGATGAAAAACAATTAAAGGAATAATAAACTCCACATATTTATAAATAAATATATTTTTTGATGAAAATTAAACACTCAAAGTACAAAAACACGGGTATTCTATTTGAACTGTTAGTACGTCAAATTACCGCGGATACATTAAAAGGGGGTGATTCACCAGCTATTAATATATTAAAAGAATTTTTTGTAAAAACTACATTAGGTCGAGAATATAAGTTATATGAAACTGTATTAAAATCTAATATATTAAATGAAGGAAAAGCAAATATTATAATTACTACTATTTTAGAATCTTCCCAAAAATTAAATCGTACTTCTCTAAGAAAACAAAAATATAACTTAATTAATGAAATTAAAAAACATTATAATTTAGATGTATTTTTTGGTGCTAAAATAAAAAATTATAAAGAACTAGCTTCTTTATATACTTTAATTGAGGGGTATAATATAGAAAATACTAGTGACACTAATCAGTTAATTGAAAATAAAATAACTTTATTAGAATATTTAACTAAACAAGAAGTTACTGAAAAAAAAGTTAAAGAAGATGTTCTTAAAGAATTTCAAACTTATGATAAAGATTTAAGAATTTTAACCTATAAAGTACTTTTAGAAAAATTTAATACTAAATATGATATTTTATCTACTGAACAAAAACAAATACTTAAAGAATTTATCAATTCAGTAGATTCTACTCCAGGTTTAAGAAGTTTTTATAATTTAAAAATAAATGAATTAAAAGAAATTTTAGTTAAAGAATCAAAAAGCATTAAAGATAAAGCTATAAAAATTAAAATTAATGAAGTATCTAAATATTTAGTTGAATTAGATAAATCTTCTAAAATTACTAATGATAATTTAGTTGACCTGTTACAATATTATGAATTAATTAAAGAAATTAAAGTGTCTAATGGCGTACAAATATAAACTTAAAGAAATTGAAGTAGGTGATGTAAAGGTTGACAACGGGGTTAAATCCACTGTCACCGATATAGACCCTACTACAGGTGCTATATCTTGGTCTATTTCACAAGTACCTAATATAGATAGGTTACTTGATGAATCAGATGATTTAGTTGCTACAGCAAAAGGTGTTTATACTAAAGTTAAAGATGATAAAGTATTTTTAGATATTTACAAACAAGCTAGATCTCTTAGAAATACCATACGAACCCATACTAGAAATAACTACCCAGAAGAATATAAAAAATCAAGAGGGGTGAATGAAGAAGAGGTAGACGAAGCATCTATGTCAGGTGCTGCAGGTGCTTATTTGACACCGTATGCTTTTAGAAAAAAAGGTGCTAAAGCAGATGATGAAGCATATACTGAATTAGGGTATACTTTAGCTAAAGAAGGTAAATTAGGAGATGGAGCAGATTTAGGCCCAGGACCTAAGGCAACAGAAGATGGAGTAAAAGATAATGCTTACGTAAAACAATTTAAATATAAATTAGTACCTAAAGACAAAAAAGGAAATTATGTTCAAAAAGGTAGTGGTTTGGAAGTAAAAAATGTTTAATATGTATAAGCATACATTAATAGAACAAGAAAATAAAGCATCTAAATTCCATGAAGAACGTATAGAGGCTTTTGATAAATTAGAATCTAGATTTGAGGATATTAAAAAAGCAATCAAACTAGGCAAAATAGAAACAATAAAATATTATAGGGATAATCCTGAAAGTTTTTCTGTCGTAATTGGAACAGATATGATTAACGATTATTTTAACGATATAGAAACATTATTACAATAATATAATTATGAAAAAAGCAGAAAAATTATTTAAAGATTTATTAAATGAAAATTTAGGGTATGTTGATCTTAAACCTATAAATCAAATAGAAGCTACCCCTAAAACAGATTTTGAAAATAAATTTGCAGAATTTCTATCAGAAGATAAAAAAAAGGAAGATGAAGATGTTAAAGTAGAAGAAAAAAAAGTATCTAAACACGTAGAAGAAGTAGATTCACATGCTTTTGATTATGCTGATTTAAGTAATATAGATAATTTAAATGCTGAAGAATTTTCTAAGGGAGTTTATTTTGAGATGAATAAAGTAAGAGAAACTGTATCCGATGCTAACATAGGAGAAGCTATAGCTAAAGCAAGAAAAGTAGTTGCTAAAAATTTAGCTAAAGATCCTTTATTTTATATTAAAAATGCTGCTTTTGGAGTTGAAGGTTTAGGATATCAAGAAACGGAATTAGAAGAAGTTAGTGGTAAACATGCTGCTAGTGGGTATTCTGATAAGTTAAAAAAAGTAGTAAAAGAATCTTTAATGGGTGAATCAAGTATGGATGCTGCTGAATTAGCAATACAAGCTTCACAAGCAAAAGCAGGTATGGATGAAGAAGCAAGACCTGACTACCCAGATGTAGATAAAGATGGTGATAAAGAAGAGTCAATGGAAAAAGCTCTTAAAGATAAAAAAGCTAAAAAATCTAAAAAAGAATCAATAGATAGTAAATTAGCAGAAATAGGTAAGGAAGCAGAAGCTGTAAAATTAGAAGCTCAACTAGATTATTTACACGAATATATCCAGGAAAAAGTAGATAGAGTTAGTTCAATTAATGAAGATGATAATCTTAAAGAATTAATTGATAAAGCTAAAATGAAACAAATGCAAAGAGAAATCAAAGATTTAGAAAGAAAGAAAGCCAAAATGGAAAGAATTTACGAAAAATCTTGTGGTAAAAAATATGCTAAAAAAGAAATGGTTGATGAAGTTGAAGAAGTAGATGAATCATTTGATAGTGTAGTTGATAAAATTATGGATCAAGGTAAATCGAGAGAAGATGCTGAAAAAATAGCTGGAGCAATTAACCGTGATTATGTAGGAAACTATAAAGATGAGTAAAAAACTATTAATAGAAACAAATACACTTAAAATTAACCCCATCCAATTAACAGAAAATGTTAATAAGGAGACGGGTAATTTAATGGTTGAAGGTGTTTTAGCTACGGCCGAAGTAAAAAATGGTAATGGTAGATATTATTCTAAAGATCTATGGAATAGAGAAATGGAAAAATATGGTGAAATAATCAAAGAAAGACGCTCAATGGGCGAGCTTGACCACCCAGAATCATCTGTAATTAACTTACAAAATGTATCCCATTTAATATCTGATTATTGGTGGGATGGAGATAATGTAATGGGTAAGATAGAAATTTTACCTACTCCATCAGGAAATATACTTAAAGAATTAGTTAAAGCGGGTGTAACAGTAGGTGTTTCATCTCGTGGTATGGGTTCTTTAGAAGATAAAGGTGGAGTAATGGAAGTACAAGATGATTTCGAATTATTATGTTGGGATTTTGTTTCAACACCATCTAACCCAGGTTCATATATGCATACTTTAAATGAAGGAAAACAAAATGTTGTATATAATTATACAAATGTAAATAAAATAATACATGAAATCCTTTGTTCCAAAGGTTCATGTCCTATAACATAAAGAAAATTCCTCGGACGCTACCGACGGACTTAAAACATAGAGCACTCTTTTGAGTGCTTTTTGTATCTTAAGATATTTTCATATATGTATGATCATAATACACCATCTCTTATATGGTGTCAAATAAAATAAATCCCTATTACGGTTCTTAATAGCCGTATTTCACAAATTAAAATTTTGCGATTATGTTAAACAACAGAGACTTGCTTAAAGAAGCAATTGCTGATGCTAAATCGGTTAAAGAAACCGCAATAGCAAACGCTAAACTTGCTCTTGAAGAGGCTTTTACACCTCATCTTAAATCTATGTTATCTGCGAAATTAGAAGAAATGGACAAAGAAGATGTTGATGAAGCATACGATAAGTATGAAGAAGACGACGTTAAAGAAGAAATGGATTCTAAAGACGAGATGAAAGAAGAAAAAGAAGAGATGGATGAAGCTAAAGAAGAGCTTGATGAGATTAACCTTGACGAATTACTCGCTGAGTTAGATCTTGAAGAAGATGCTCGTACAGACGCTGAAGAAGAAGGCTACAAAGACGGTATGAAGGACGAAAAAGAGGACTTGAAAGAGGACGAACGTACGGATGCTGAAGAAGAAGGCTACTTAGACGGAGAAAAAGACGAGAAAGAAGACATGGAAGACATGGACGACGAGGAAATTGACCTTGAAGATATGTCAGAAGATGACTTAAAAGGATTCATTGAGGATGTCATTAAAGACATGGTAGAAGCTGGTGAATTAGAAGCTGGAGAAGAAATGGAAATGGATGACGAAGAGTCAGAAGTAGAAGTTGATATCGAAGTGGAAGATGAAGAAGAAATCATGGAAATGGATGCCGTAAGTTGGAATGATAAAAACAACCCTACAAGAGGAGCTAGTAAAAAAGAATTAGATCCTAAAAAAGTTGGAAAATCAACAGCTGCGTATTCTATTAATGAGAAAAAAGAAGAATTAGATGAAAAAGTAAAAGGTGAAAAAGGTGTTGGAAACGAGGATGGAGACAAAGACGATTCTAAAACTGAAAAAGAAACTGAAAAAATGAGATTTAAAGAAGCAATTAAAGAAATAGATGCTCTTAAAGTTGAATTACAAGAAGTAAATCTTTTAAATGCTAAATTACTTTACACTAACAAAATCTTTAAATCTAAAAACTTAAACGAAGCTAAAAAAGTTAAAGTGCTTAAAGCATTTGACAAAGCTTCAACGGTTAAAGAAGCAAAAGTTATTTTTGAAACATTAAACGAAGGAATGTCATCTAAAATGACAAAACCATCAATTAATGAAGTAAGAGGTAGCGCTTCAAAAGCTTCAGGAATTTCTCCTAGAGCTAAACAGCCAATTGTTGAAAACGATGCTTTTGCACGTATGCAAAAATTAGCTGGAATTATTAAAAGTTAAAAAAAAATATTAAAAAAAAAACTAAAAATCATGAGTTTACAAACTTTATTAGAAAGTGCAAACCCATATCACTCAGTACAGGGTGATGCAGCTAGATTATCTAGCAAATGGGAAAAAACAGGTCTTTTAGAAGGTTTAAACGGTGCATCCAAAAACAACATGGGGATGATACTTGAAAACCAAGCTAAACAACTTGTAGTAGAATCTTCACAAACAGGTGGAGGTGCTGCATCAACAGGTAATTTTACCGCTGGTGTAGGTGAGCAATGGGCTGGTGTAGCTCTTCCGTTAGTACGTAAAGTATTCGGACAAATCGCTGCTCAAGAATTCGTATCAGTACAACCAATGAATTTACCTTCAGGTCTTGTATTTTATTTAGATTTCCAATATGGAACTAGCAAAGATCCATATACAGAAGGAAATTCTTTATATGGTGCTACAGGTGGAAATACTCCATTTGGAAACACAGATACAGGTGGTGCTTATGGACCAGGTAGATTTACTTACTCTATAAACAACACATCATCACACGTAGTAGTAGCTTCTTCAACAGTTGCTACCTATGCAGATTTAGATTATAATTCAGACTATTCTGCATCAATGGCAAATGGTGAATGGAATAAAGTAAATATTGCAGGTTCACAATTAGATTTTGCTGATTTTAAAGGTGTAAGAGGATTTCAATTACAATCTTCTTCAGCTGCAACAGTAGGTAATCTTCAAGAATCACAATTTACTTCTTATGATGGTACAAATATTAGCTTCATCATATCAGGTTCAAATTTTGCTGCTGCTGGTGCTTCTGTATTTACTGCATCATACCAATTACAACCAACTGATCAGTTTAGAGGTGATTTCGAAGATGGAAACCCAGAGCCAAACAGCTTAGATTCTCCATCAATCTCAATCCCACAAATTAACGTACAGATGCAATCATCTGCTATCGTAGCTAAAACACGTAAGCTAAAAGCTGTATGGACTCCTGAGTTCGCACAAGATTTAAATGCTTACCACGCTTTAGATGCTGAAGCTGAATTAACATCTATCTTGAGTGAGTACATTTCATTAGAAATTGACTTAGAGATATTAGATATGTTAATGGAAAGTGCTGCTGCTGGAACTGAAGTATGGTCTGCTGTAAATAACAGATCATTTGTAGGAGAAGTACAATCAGACTTAAATTTCTACAACAGTCAAGGACAATGGTTCCAAACATTAGGAACTAAAATCCAAAAACTAAGTAACATCATTCACCAGAAAACATTAAGAGGTGGTGCAAACTTCCTAGTATGTTCTCCTTCAGTGGGTACTATCCTAGAATCAATTCCAGGATTTGCTGCTGATTCAGATGGTGATGTTTCTAAAGCTTCTTACGCATTTGGTGTACAGAAAGTAGGTGCAATTAATAGCCGTCAGAAAGTTTATAAGAATCCATATATGAAAGAAAATCAAATCTTATTAGGATTTAGAGGATCTCAATTCTTAGAAGCTGGTGCTGTATTTGCTCCATATATTCCATTAATTATGACTCCATTAGTATACGATCCAGAAACTTTCACACCAAGAAAGGGTCTATTAACTCGTTATGCTAAGAAAATGGTACGTCCAGAATTCTATGGTAAAATTCAAGTTGATGGTTTAAATTCTCTATAATAAGAGATTAAATCTTACTTAATAAATTAACCCGGCTTTATGCCGGGTTTTTTTATCTTTTTCATATGTATAATAAAATGCGTTATACACAAACTATATTTATCTCATTATATAGCTATATCAATAATTTACTGTCTTTTAACGTATTTACTATGGTTGCATTCACTGATAACCTAACCTTTAATTCCAAGAATTTATGGCAAGTAAACACCATACTGACGACGTTTATCGTCCGAAGAGAATTCCTAAAAACCCAATTAAGTTCAAACTCCAACTTAATGACGAACAAAAAGAAGCAAAAGCAGTTATACTTGAAAACACTATTACCCTTTTAGGTGGTAGTGCTGGAAGTGGAAAAACACTTTTAGCATGTAATGTAGCCCTAGATGGTTTACTACGAAGACAATATGATAAAATTATAATAACCAGACCTACAGTATCAAAAGAAGAAATAGGATTTTTACCTGGTGATTTAAGAGAAAAAATGGATCCCTGGGTTCAACCCATATACCAAAATTTTTTTCAATTATATGATAAAACTAAAGTCGAAAAACTTATTGAAGATGGTAAAATAGAAATAGTACCCGTATCATTTATGAGAGGTAGAACATTTTTAGATTCCATGATAATAGTAGATGAAGCACAAAATGTAACTCACCAACAAATGGAAATGATTACTTCACGTTTAGGATTAAGAAGCAAAATGATGGTATGTGGAGATGCTCAACAAACAGATTTAAAGAAAAAATCAGATTCTGGTTTTAAGTTTTTATATACCGCTGCTAGAAAAATCAAAAATTTAGAAGCAATTACTTTAAATACAAACCATAGAAATGAAATAGTTGAAGATTTATTAGAATATTATCAAGAAGCAATTGATAGAGGTATATCAATTACAACATCAGGTTCCTATATTTATAATAATAAAAAATAATTTAATATTTATAAATAAAACATATTATGGGAAAGTTAAATCTCTTTTTAAGAGAAAAAATTACTGATTTAGACACTCCAGAAATTGTTATAGAAACTGAAAAAGAATATACTATTCAAGACTATGACAAAAGACAAATGTATGTAACAGGAAGTAGACAAACTACTATATTTGAAATAGGAGAGATTGGTTCTGGAACATTTAATGGTAATGCTTTAACTTATGGAAGAATTACTAATAAAGGAACTAATACTATAGCTTTAACCATTTCTAATACAAATGGTGACGAAGCCCATTTTAAGGTTGGTAGTAGTGAAAATTTCTTTCTTTCAAACGATTATTTTACAGCAACATCTGGTAGTTGGAGAGATATTACAACTGTTAAATGTCAAGTAGATTCATCTAGTTTAAAAGGCAAAATAGAATATTTAGTAGCGGCGGATAGTTCAATAGCTTAAAAAAATAAAAATAAATTATGGCAAATATACCAATTTGGGAAGGTTCCAGTTCATTTGATCCAGGTAAAACACCTTTTGGGTTTTATGATTATGATAAAGAATTTAGAGTAGATGCTGATAAAGTAGCAAATTTTTGTGCTCGAAGATTAGGATATCCTTTAGTTGATGTAGAATTACAAGATATAAGTTTTTATGCTGCTTTTGAAGAAGCAACTACTACTTATGGAAATGAAATATATGCTTATTTAATTAGAGATAACCAATTATCTTTAGAAGGAGATAACTCATCAGGAAATTTAAATAATAAATTAATTGCACCTAATTTTGAACCTATTGTTAGACTAACAGAAATGTATGGTGCTGAAGCGGGAACGGGAGGAAATATCCCTTATTATAGTGCTTCTGTAGATACGGTAGCTTACCAACAAGATTATGATTTAACAGAAAATATATACGGAGGTACAGGAACTTTAGGAATAGAAGTTAAAAGAGTATTTTATGAATCTCCCCCTGCATCACAAAAGTTTTATGACCCCTATGTAGGGACAGGAATGGGTACTATGAATATGTTTGATAGTTTTGGTTTTGGAGGAATGAGTCCTGCCATTAATTTTTTAATGATGCCTTTAAATTATGATTTACAAGTTATTCAACAAATAGAAATGAGTGATACTGTTCGTAGATCTAATTATAGTTTTGAAATACATAATAATAAACTAAGAATATTTCCTATACCTATATCGGGTAGTGGAAAAATTTGGTTCGAATATATAAGAAGGAATGATAGAGTAAATTCATCAGAAGTTGTAAGTGGCAGCGTAATTTCTAATGTATCAAATACTCCATATACTAACCCTACTTACTCAGAAATTAATTCTGTAGGACGTCAATGGATATTTGAATATACCCTGGCATTAGTAAAAGAAGTATTAGGATATGTAAGAGGTAAATATGGTGCCATCCCAATTCCAGACTCTCAAGTTACTTTAAATCAATCAGATTTAATAGCAGCGGCAACAGCAGAAAAAACTTCTTTAATAGAAAGATTAAGATCTTATTTAGATGAAACGTCAAGAAAATCCTTACTAGAAAGAAGAGCACAAGAAGCAGAATTTAAACAAACGGAATTAAAACAAGTTCCGTATACAATATATATAGGATAATATGGCAATGTTTGGACGACAGCGAGATGTTAGTTTAGTACGACATCTTAATCGTGAATTAATGGGTAATATTATAACTCAACAAGCAGCTATATATAAGTATAAATTAGAAGAAACACTAGTTAACTTATATGGTGAAGCTGCTGGTGAGAAATTTTATGATGGTCCATTCTTATTTAATGTTTTATTATTAAGACAACCACAACTTTATCCTGAAGATAGTATTGGTATAGAATATCAAAGAAGCATTAGATTTTCATTTTTAAGAGATGATTTAGTAGATGCTAATGTAGTTCCTGAAGTTGGTGATGTTATTTTATATCAAAATGATTACTATGGGGTACAACAAACAATCTCAAACCAATATTTTGTAGGTAAAAACCCAGATTACCCTAATAATGATTCTGATGGTACACCAAACCCATTAAACCCAGGATTAGAAGATTTTGGTACTAATTTATCCATAATACTTGAAACTTATTACATACCAAGAGATAAATTATCAATATCTCCATATAAAGAAAGATTCTAAATGCCAAATTTTAAACCATACCCAAAATCACAAAAAGAAATTAGTATTTCTAAACAAGTTGCTTTTGATAAGCATAGAGGAAATCCTAATAGTCCTGCTAACCCTAACCAATCTCAAACTGGTATTGATTTTAATAGATCAACTAAAATGAGTGCAAAAGGGGATACGGATAAACAATTTTCAATCGGTATACAGGATTTAGATGAAGCAGTATTTTTTTATTTTAATAATGTTATTAAACCTTTTGTATATCAAAATGGTGAAAGAAGAACAGTTCCTGTAATATATGGTAGTCCTGAAAGATGGAAATCTTTTCAAAGAGATGGTTATTATAGAGATGATTCTGGAGCGGTAATGTTACCTATATTAGTAATTAAAAGAGATACAATTACTAAAGATAGAACAACATATAATAAATTAGATTCTAATATGCCCAATTTATATGGAAGCATTGGAAAAGGATTTAATTCAAAAAATGCATACTCAAATTTTAATTTATTAAATAATAGAAAACCTGTAGAACAATTTCAAGCTATTGCTGTTCCTGACTTTGTTACTTTAGAATATAGTTGTATAATACAGACGTATTATATGGAACAATTAAATAAAGTAATTGAAGCTGTAGAATATGCATCAGATTCATATTGGGGAAATCCAGAAAGATTTAAATTTAGAGCTAGAGTAGATAGCTTTACAACAGCAACTGAGTTAACAGCAGGAAAGGATAGATTAGTAAAAGGAACTTTTGGTTTAAGCTTAAGGGGGTACATAATACCTGACACTATACAAAAAGATTTAAATTCAATAAAAAAATATAATACTAAAGCTAAAGTTACTATTACTTCTGAAGTTGTATCTAATATAGATAATGTAGATAGCCCTGATAATTACCAAAATCCCAACAGTGATGGTAGAGTTAGATAATTTTAATAAAAATAATCATATTTATAATTATAATAATTAAATAATTAAATAATTAAATAATGAGTAAAATCAAGTTATCAGAAAAAGAGTTGCAACAGTTAAAAGAATTACAAACTGAGGGAAATGAATTAATATTTTCTTTAGGACAAATAGAGGCACAAAAAGTTTCGATATATTCTTCAATTAGAATAGTTCAAGAAAAACAATTAAAGTTAGGTAAAGAACTTCAAGAAAAATATGGAGACGGAAATATTGATTTAGAGTCTGGGGAATTTACAAAACCAGAATAAATTTTTGAAATACCCTCTAATATTTATAATAAAATAATATTAAATATAATATAAGACAATGGCAGAAACATTAATATCTCCAGGAGTACTAGCAAGAGAAAACGATACATCTCAAATTACTCAAGGCCCAGTAACAGTAGGTGCAGCAATAATTGGACCTTCTATTAAAGGTCCTGTTGAAGTTCCAACATTAATCACTTCATACAGCGAATACCTAGCAGTATTTGGTGGGTCAGTAACAAGTGGATCACAACAACATTCTTATTTAAACCAAATAGCGGCTAATAATTACTTTAGACAAGGTGGTACAACTTTATTAGTAACTAGAGTAACATCTGGTTCTTTTACCAGTGCTAAATCTCTAAACATATATAATGAAGTAGAAGTTGGTGGATTAGAAGCAGGATTTAATTTATTTTCTTTAATTAACAGTAACCCATCAACTGGAACTGTTGGTAATGTTGTAGGAGCTGCAACCGTAGGAGGAGGTAATGGAGACCTTACTGTAAATTATACAGTAGCAACATTAGATACTTTCTTACCAGCTGCAGCACTAACACTCCCAGGAGGTTTAGTAACTGCTGATAGTCCTGGAACAACAGCTGCATTAGCAACAACAGGTAATGGTACAGGTGCAACTGTAGTAGTAACAGGAGACGGAACTAATATTACTGGAGCAGCAATATCAGGTGTTGGATCTAGTGGTTATGTAGCAGGAGATACTATAACAGTATCACAAGCAGCAATGAATGCTGATGGTAGTATTGGTACAGTAGGTGGTGATTTAGTTATCACAATCCAACAAGTTGATTTAAAATCAACAATAACAGCAGTAACAGTTAACAACCCAGGAACGGGTTATAAATTAGATGATGTTGTTACAATTGCAGCAGCCGTACTTGGTGGTGCAAATGATGCAACTTTCTTACCTTTAACAGCAGCAGCAGTAGAAAATGCTACTGCGTTTGAATTAAGTACTATTTCTCAAGGAGCTATTATGAACAATTCAGGTTCAATGCTCTCAGGAGGAGGATTAGTATCTGGTTCTCAAAATAATGTTAGATGGGAAGTAACAGCAAGAAATGCTGATACCGGGGTATTTAGCTTAGCTATTCGTAGAGGAGATGATGAAAATGCTTCAAAATCTATACTAGAAACATTTAATAATGTATCTTTAGATCCATTAGCTACAAATTATATTGAAACTGTAATAGGTAATAGTTATTATGGTGATATACAAAATGATAGTGGAGATTATTATATTCAACAAGAAGGATCATATGCTAACCGAAGTAAATATGTTTACGTATCTAAAGTAAATTACCCTACTCCAGGTTATTTTGATAATGCTGGAACAGCAAAATCAGAATTTACAGCAAGTATCCCATTAGTAGGTTCAGGTTCATTTAATAGTGGTAGTGGAGAATTATTTTATGGAGAAGCTTTATTTAACGAAAATATTGGAGCTAGTAATACTCAAGGTATTAGTGCTATAGATTATACAGCTTCTATTAATTTACTATCAAATAGTGATGATTATCAATTTAATGTAATAGCAGCACCAGGTTTAATTCAAGAATTTCATTCAACAGAAATTAATTTACTTGTAACAACAGCGGAAGCTCGTAAAGATTGTTTATCAATTATAGATTTAAGAGGATATGGTTCTACTGTTGGAAATGTAGTAGGAGCTGCAAGTGGATTTGATAGTTCATATGCAGCAACTTATTGGCCATGGTTACAACTAGTTGACCCAGATACAGGAAGAGTAATTTGGTCTCCTGCATCAGTACTAATCCCAGGTGTATATGCATTTACAGATGCATCTTCAGACCCATGGTTCGCACCAGCAGGTTTAACTAGAGGTGGATTAGGTCAAGTAGTTAGAGCTGAAAGAAAATTAACGTCTGGAAACAGAGATAGTTTATATGAAGCAAATATTAATCCAATAGCAACTTTCCCACAAAGTGGAGTTGTAGTATTTGGACAAAAAACTTTACAGAAAAAAGCAAGTGCTTTAGATAGAGTAAATGTACGTAGATTGTTAATAGCATTAAAATCTTACATAGTACAAGTATCTGATAATCTAGTATTTGAACAAAATACTATTGCAACAAGAAACAATTTCTTAGCAACAGTAAACCCATATCTAGAATCAGTACAACAAAGACAAGGATTGTATGCCTTTAGAGTAGTAATGGATGAATCGAATAATACACCAGATGTTATTGATAGAAATGAAATGGTAGGTCAAATTTACCTTCAACCAACAAAAACAGCTGAATTTATTATCTTAGATTTTAATGTACTTCCAACAGGAGCAACATTCCCTGGATAAAAAACTAAAAATATAAATATTTATAATAAAATAAAGAAATAAAATGGCAATATTAGATCCAAACGAAATATTTTTTACAGCCTTTGAGCCAAAACAAAAGAACAGATTTATTATGTATATAGATGGGTTTCCATCATACATGGTAAAGGGCGTAGGAGCTGTGTCGTTAACGCAAGGTAGTGTAGCACTTAACCACATCAACGTACAACGTTATGTCAAAGGTAAAACAGTGTGGAATACCGTTCAATTCACATTATTTGATCCAATCACACCATCAGGTGCTCAAGCCGTTATGGAATGGGTAAGACTACACCATGAATCTGTAACAGGTAGAGATGGATATAGTGATTTCTATAAAAAAGATCTTACATTTAATGTATTAGGACCAGTAGGTGATGTAGTATCTGAATGGATTATAAAAGGAGCAATGATTACAGACGCTTCATTTGGAGATTATTCATGGGAAGATGCTGATGCAGCACAGGAATTAACTTTTACTGTACAACCAGATTATTGTGTGTTAAATTTCTAAGAAACAAAACAAATATTTTTAAGAATAGCTTGGCTTCGGTCAAGCTTTTTTTTATATTAATATGTATAACTGATAAAAACGTTTTAATTAAATAAAGATTATGAGTGAATTTAAATTCCCAACTGAAGAAGTAGACTTACCCTCTGGAGGATTATTATATCCTAAAGACAACCCCTTATCTAGTGGTAAAGTAGAAATTAAATATATGACCGCTAAGGAAGAAGATATTTTAACTAATCAATCCTATATTCAAAAAGGAACAGTCTTAGATAAAGTACTTGAATCCGTTATTATAGATAAATCTATAAAATTAAAAGATTTACTTATAGGAGATAAAAATGCTTTACTAATTGCAACTCGTATTTTAGGATATGGTAAAAAATATCATGTCATGTATAAAGGAGAAACAATTGATGTAGATTTAACTAAATTAGAAAATAAACCCTTTGATTCTTCTTCATTAATTGAAGGAAAAAATGAACTTGCTTTTACATTACCTCATAGTGAAACTAAAATTACTTATAAACTATTAAATGGGCATGATAATAATAAAATAGATGCCGAGTTAAGAGGATTAAAGAAAATTCAAAAAGATAATGTGCCTGAATTAACAACTAGATTAAAACATATAATAATTTCTGTTAATGGTGATGAGGATTCTAAATCTATCAGAGAGTTTGTTGACGGGTATATGTTAGCTAGGGATTCTAGAGCCTTTAGAGAACATTTAAAAAATTCTCAACCTGATGTTGATATGTCTATTATTTTAGATACTGGAGAGGAGGTAGAAGTCCCTCTGGGATTAAACTTTTTTTGGCCTGACGCTTGATCAAGCACAACAAGCTAGATTAAATTTATTTAGTCACATACATCAAATAATTTACCATGGTAATGGTGGTTATGATTTTAATACAATATATAATATACCAATCTGGTTAAGAAAGTATATATATAAAGAAATTAAAGACTTTAATAGCAAAGTTACAAAACCCCCAGAGATTAATGGTGAAAAAACAATGATAGGGAAAGATGGTAAAATTAATGCTCCGGAATTTACAAAAGCATCCCAACAATATAAAGGAAAAAGCAGCTACAAATAGTTGCTTTTTTTAATATTTATAATAAAATACTCCTTAAATGTCTGGATCTGACGAAATAAAAAAACAAGCAGAAGAAACTAAAAAAGTGGGTGACGCCCAAAAAGAGAATCTTTTTATAACTAGAGATATTAATAATGAAATCCGTGAAGGGTTAAAATTAATAAGTCAAGAAAAGGATTTAAAAAATTCCGTTAGAAAATCTTTAACTGCTTTAAATAAACAAGCAGAATTTCAAGTAGATATAGCTAAAACTACTAATAAAGCTTTAACTGATACTAATGGTATCTTAAAAAAACAACAAGACTATTCAAAAGGTTTAAATAATCTTAGAAGAGAAAATCAACAGTTAGGTAAAGCTATTAAAATTCAAGAAAATGATTTAGCAGCTACTAAAAAGAATTTAACTGCTGACCAAATTAAGGCTCAACAAGATGAAATAGATAATTCTAAAAAGCTTCAACAAGGAATAGCTAATCAAATAATAAACCAAAAAGAAGGAGTTAAAATACTTGACTCCCAAGTTGCAGCCTCAAAACAACTTGCAAATTTAGGTTCAGTAAAATTATTTGGTTCATTAGCCGCTGTGGCAAAAGCAATCCCTGGAGTTGGACAATTAACTAGTGGGTTTGAGGAAGCAGCAAAAGCATCAGCTGAGGCTGCAGCTAGTATGGTTAAAATAGGTAAAGATGGTACGGCATCAGCTTTATCCGGAATAGATAAAGTAAAAGCAGGATTTAAAGGATTAAGTGCTGGAGTTGGAAAACTAATGGATTCTTTTGGTCCTTTAGCAATTTTAACAAAAGTATTTTCTGGGATGATGAAAGCAGATGAATCTGCTGGTAAAATCGCAAAAGGTTTAAATGTAAGTACAAAAGAAGCAGGTAAATTATCTGCAGAAATGTTAAAAACCTCCTTAAGTTCTAAAGAGTTAGGAGTTACTTATGAAGGTCAAAAACATGCATTAATGTCTATTAATGCTGAAATGGGTACTTCAACTGCTATAAGCGCTAAAACCCTAGCTACTTTTTCACAATTAGAAAAGGTAGCAGGAATGACCCAGGAAGAAATGATGGGTATAGGTAAACTATCTTTTGCTACCGGTAAGGATATGAAAAAGATGACAGGAGAATTTTTAGCTCAAGCTAAATCCGCATCTTTAAAACATGGAGTGCTCTTAAATGAAAAAAAGTTAATGGCTTCTATATCAAAGGTATCAGCAGCTACAACTTTATCATTAGGTAAAAACCCAAAAGCAATTGCAAAAGCTGTTGCAACAGCTAAAGCTTTAGGTATGGAAATGGGTCAAGTTGAAAACATAGCTAATAGTTTACTTGATTTTGAATCTTCTATTGAAAAGGAGATGGAAGCGGAATTAATGTTAGGTAAAAACCTTAATTTAGAAAAAGCAAGAACTGCTGCTTTAAATAATGATATGGCTACGGTTGCAGAAGAAATTGCTAAACAAGCAGGATCAGCAGCAGAGTTTGGAGAAATGAATAGACTCCAACAAGAAGCATTAGCAGCGGCTGTTGGAATGGGTAGAGAAGAATTAGCACAATCTTTGTATACACAAGAACAATTACAAGGTTTAACAGGAGAACAAGCAGAAGCAGAACAAGCTAAGCTAGATCAAGCTATTGAAAAATATGGGTTAGATAAAGCTATGAAAATGGAAGAAGAAGGTAAATTAGACCAATTATTGGCTCAAGCTTCTGAATCAGAAAAAATAAAATTAGCTGCTGAAAAAACAAATGAAGCTTTTATGGCGGCGGGTAAAAATCTTTTACCTTTAGTAGAACAAATGACACAGTTAGCAACTTTTGCCTCTCAAAACCTAGAATATATGATAGCAGCAGTTGCTATATATAAAACATATCAAGCATATCAAAAGATATCAAATGTATTAGAAAAAAAGAATATAGCGTTAAAAGGTTTAGGTATTGGGAAACAAATAGCTACTTTAGCGATCCAAGCTGCAAAATCTGTAGCAGGAATACCAGTTGTAGGAGCAGTATTAGCAGTAGCTGCTGGTTTAGGTGCTTTTGCTCTTGGTAAAAGTTTAATGGGGAAAGGAGAGGCTGTAGGGGATCTTAACTCACCTGCTAGTGGTATGACACAAGTTTCAACAAAAGAAGGAGGATTATTTAATCTTTCTCCAAATGATGATATTGTAGCAGCCCCTGGAGCATCAAAAGCTTTAGCTAATGCAGAAAAAGGTAGTGGTGGAAATTCTGCAGCAATGAAAAGATTAGAAGAATTGCAGGCGCAAACTAATTCTTTACTACAAAGAATAGCCTCAACACAGGGTACAGTTACTATGGACGCAGAAAAAATGGGTACTGCAGTATCAATGAATACCTATGAAATTTCCCCTTAGCATTAATATTTATAATAAAATTAATAACTTTAAAATTTAAAAATTATGTCAATTATTTCAAAATTCACAGAAGATGGATCTATTTTTGATGGAGATCTAAATGGTGCTTTACCAACTGGACCTTTAACTGATGGGACTACACTTCCTATTAACACTACATTTAAAAATGGTCAATATTTAGATAACCTTCCTAGTGGAATTCCAAACACAAGACTCTTAGATAATACTGCGTATAGCGACGAATAAACTTATACTAAATGTCTATAGTCGAACTAAATACCGATCTTAAATCCCTAAGATATGGGAAAGATAGACCAGGAGGTGGTGATAGTGGTCAACCTTACATAGTTACAGATATCCCTGGAGAAATAGGGGAACTAAACTTTGGATTAGGTAGTACTGGTTTCACAGACTTTCTGTTAAGGGGAGGTACTTTGGTTGCAAAAAGAACAGTAAATGATGTTTCTAGGCTTACTAAAATGTTTATTGATACCAAATCCCTTAATGGTATCTTCTTCACAGCTAAACAACTTATGTTGTCTAGGTCTAATGTTGAAACCCAAGCTAGCCCAATAGCATTTAATAATGGTATTTATTTACCAACTTCTACTGTAGCACAAGCTGGTGTTAATGCTTTAGGAATACATTTAAATAAACAAGGAATAGACCCAACAGGTTTAACTAATCTAGCCACAGGTATACCTAATTTATTAACTCAACCTAAGTATTCTAATGTTCTTGACTCTAGAGTTATACCCCTAGATAAAAATAGATTATGGGATTTAACACAAAAGAAAGTATACAAAGATAGTAGTAATCCTTCACTTCTTTATCAGTATGGAGGAGGTCCTGGATCTATATTAGGTACAATTGGAAGAACTAGAATAGATAGATTTTCAAATACTAGAGCAGGGGAAAGATCAGTATCTGAAACTGGACGTTTTAAATATTATAATGTACGTACGATGTCCTATGAGCAAATCTCCAAAAGAGGGGGGAGTGCTTCTAGTCGAATGAATGCCAAAATAGGACAAAACTTCACTACCTTTTTAAAAGCTCCAAATTCATTTCAAGAAAAAAATAATAATATATCTAAAACTTTAGATTATAAATTATATAATATTGAAAAAAGAGTTAATCTAGGCAACCCTGGAGCAAGGGGTAATAAGTCAAGTTATGTAAAAGGTAAAAAAGATAGCGCTGGTAAAGTTATAGGCCCTACAGATAAACTTAATGCTTTACCTATATACCAATCTGAATCCGTTTTAAAAAATAATGTTACAAATGATTTAGTTAAATTTAGAATAGGTGTTATAAGTAATGAATCACCTAATAAAAAAACTTATATTCATTTTAGAGCTTTCATCAATGGGATGAGTGATCAATATTCATCTAAATGGTCAGGAACACAATTTGTAGGTAGAGGGGAAGAACTTTACAGATATGGTGGATTCTCTAGATCAATTTCATTATCTTGGACTGTAGTAGCACAATCTAAAGAAGAATTAATACCTATGTATCAAAAATTAAACTATCTAGCATCAACTATGGCTCCTGACTACTCAGATGATGGTTATATGAGAGGTAATTTAATTAGTTTAACTATAGGTGGTTGGTTATATGAGCAAGTAGGATTTATTGAAGGTATTTCATACGATATACCAGATGATAGTCCATGGGAAATAGCTATAAGTGATTCAGTAACACTTGATAATAATAATTCAGCTTCATTTAATGATAGTAGTGTAAAAGAAATGCCACATAGGATAGAAGTTTCAGGTTTTAAATTTACCCCTATTCAAAACTTTGTACCTGCTCTTCAAAAGAATTCCTATAATAAATCAGTTTATGAAGGTGTAGATGGAAATTATGTACAAGCTTATGGAAAAGAAAGATATATTATGTTATCTAATGGAGGTATGACCCCAGAGAAAAAAAGGAAAGGTCAAGATCCACTTCCAGCAATTAAAAATGATAACTATGGTAATATAGATGGAACACCTACAGGAGGAAATAATTATATAGCAAAAGCTAAACCTTAAAAAAATTAAATGAGTAGATATAGTTTATTAACAGACGGTTCGGATCTAGAAAGTGTAGTTCCAAGATATCCTAATATACCTTTAAGTTTTAATGATCGTTATTTTATAACAACTGAAGGAGATAGGCTAGATATTCTAGCAGAACAATTTTATAGTGATTCAACTTTATGGTGGATTATATCAATAGCAAACCCATCAATTAATCAAGGTTCATATTTTATAACCCCTGGAACACAAATTAGAGTTCCTTCAAACATAAGTTCAATAATTCAAGACTATAAAAACCTAAATTCTTAAAATATGCAAGGTAGTGTAATTGGAGAACCAACGGAAGAATTTGTAACTAAACAGGTAGAAATTAGGCAAAAAACATACGGAAAAGGTTATATTGGGTCTACTCGTAGTAACGAAGATATACAATTTATGAATAATAGAAATGCTTGGATTAAAATGGCATCTTCTGTTTTAATAAAGGGAAAAAATAGAATCCCAAATGGTTCAAAACCCGAAGCCGATTTTATGGGTGGAAACTTAGCTACAAAAGCCATATTATTTAATGGTTTATCTTCATTAGATCAGAATAGTAATTTCCAACAAAGAAGTGGTACAAACACAGGCCCACAATACATCCCACCAACAACTTCATTTTATAATAATTCTGCTTATGGTTTAGGGGGAAATAATTTTGGTATTTTACCTATGCCCGGTATAAGTTCTGTATCTGTTGATAGTAAAAATAGGGGATCAATAAAAACAGCTACTATCCAAATTACCGCTTTTAATAGGTATCAATTTGAATTAATTGAAACCTTATATTGTAGATTAGGTTTTTCTATGATAGTAGAATGGGGATGGGATAAGTATATTGACAATAATGGTAACTATAAACTAGTAGAAGGTACAGTTACAGAAAGTTTATTTTTTAATTCATCAAATCAAGATGATATAATTAGATCACTCGTAGACACTTCAAGAAATTATCACGGAAATACTGGTGGTCTTTTTGGAAAAGTTGTTAATTTTAATTGGAAATATAATACTGATGGTTCTTATCAAATAACAGTTAAAATAACAGGGATGGGAGATGTCATAGAATCTATGAAAATTAACCAATCACCTTCACTAGCTCTAAAAGAGTCTTTAGAAAATTTATCTGCAACAAGATATGGCTTATTAAGAAAGGCAAAATCTTCTATTGATACAAATAAAACTGTGACTAAATTAGGTACTATTTTATATAAACGATTAAATGACGATACTCTTTGGTCTAATGGAGGTAATGGAAATTATTTTAATTTGTACCAAGCTTTAAAAAATTCTTCATATAGTTCTGTTGTTGGTAGTACAGACACAATGAAAATTGAATATAACTATTTTATTAGGTTTGGAGAACTATTAGATTTAATACAAGCAAATATAACACCTGATATTAATAATTCACCATCAATAAAGTTTACTAAATTTGACACAGATGTAGATAAAGTAATATGTAGTGTTCAACCTAATTTAATATCTTTTGAACCTTCGGTGTGTATGATTAAAATGGATACTGGGTTAAATTTAAACCAAAATGATATAAGTGGAATAGAATTCCCAGATTATACAAGTACTATGCTACCTTTTACGGTTATAGATGGAAGTACTAGTTCAGCAAATGCTCAACCTGCTTTTGATGTTGTAATAGAAACAACAACAACATCAGCAGGAACAGGCCCACCATTTCCTGCTCCACCGGTGGTAACTACGGCAGTACGTACAGTACCAAGTTTTTCTAAAGCAACACAAGCAAATGGTTGGACATATGAACCTACAAAAGGGGGAGGAAGAGTATCCCTTATTCAAAATAGTCAAGTATATGAAAAAATTCTATCTCAAAATCCAATTGCTACAGCAGGAAATGCGCCACAGGGAGATATGTTATATGGTAAAATATTAAATATATATTTAAATTATGATATGATATTTAATACTCTTAGTAAAAATGTTGATAAAAAAGGAAATTTAACTTTTTTTAAATTTTTGCAAAGTATGTGTGATAATATTAATTCTGCCTTTGCTAATGTTGTAGATATAGAACCTATAATTAAAGATGATAAAGTTATAACTTTTATGGATACTAAACCTATAGCAGGGCTTAGTAAAAATCTAAAAAAGATTTTACCCACTAGAGGCGCAGCAAAAACGGCAGAATTTGAAATTGTTGGTTTTAATAATGATAAAGAACAGGGTACATTTTTAAAAAATATTTCTTTTAATACTAAATTTTCTCCTAAATTAGCTAGCCAATTATCTATTGGTGCCACAGCGGGGGGTGTAGCATTAGGACAAGACGCTACAGGTCTTTCTAAATGGAATTCAGGTTTACAAGATAGATATCAAATAGTGATTAAAGACCCAGATTCTGTTGCGTTAAATACTACAAACACCGGAAATCAATCTGGAAATACCCAACCACCAGCCACCACCCAAGGAGTACCATATACAGGTGGAAACGCAGAAATTCAAAAAGCACTTTTTGTTAATGGTGTATCAATTTTAACAGATGATAGCCAAGCTCCACAATTCCCCAGGGATATAGATCTAGGAATTAAGCTTAAAAATGAAGTTTATATGGATAATGGTCTTTTGAAAAGTAGAACAGGTACAAAATCAATAATACTGAGTATTGATCAAAATGGTAAAATACTTGGTAGTAATTTTAACACTCCCGAAGGATATATCCCTGTAAATCAAGATGTTGTACAAGCATCTGCATCAGTAGGAACTATTAGAGATATAGACCCATCATCCACAACAGCACAAGGAAGAGGTACAGATGTACAAGAAGAAATTTTTACTGATGCATCTGGAAATAGTATTGATGATGCATCAAAAAGAGTTTTTACTGCCTATGTAAAATTTGATATTAATTCATCTACAGCAGACGCGCCACGACAAAGTGCAAGAAAATTTCTACTTAATAGCACTGGTGGTAAGAAAAATTTTACAATAATTACAGAAAGAATATTAGGGGGCATAGCTTCTGGTTTTAATGTAAACAATGATTTTGTAGTAACAGCAAGCCCTGCAAATCGTAATTCCACTGCAGCTTTCCCATCACCTACTTTTATATATACTAATAATAATAATACTACTAGTGGTGGAACAACTGCTGCTACAATACAATCTGCATTAGCAAGACAATTAGCAGGTAAAAATTATTCTGCTTATCTTGCTCAAATGTTTGGGGGCCAACCAACAGTTTCAAGCGCCCAAGCAGCAGCGGCCAACATGACAATTACCCCAATCAGAAAAAAAGACTCAGAATATACCTTTAGATCTAATTCAGATTCGTATGCTAAGGCAGGTAAATCTTCTTATAAAATATATTTAGATGAAGCAAATAAAAGGGCAGCAGCTGCAAATCCAAACAAAGTAGAAGCTTCTAATCAAATTGGTTTGTTACCTATAGAATTTGATATGGAAATGGATGGTATTGCTGGGTTTGATATTTATAATAAAATTGATATTAATCAAAGATTTTTACCTTCTAATTATGCTAATGCTTTAGCATTTTTAATAAAAGGTATAAATCATAAAATAGATGGAAGTGGATGGACTACTAATTTACAAACTTTATCAACATCTAATTTAAATGCAAAAACAATTACCCGAAACTCAGCAGGATCATCAAGTACTAGAGGAAGAAGTACTAATATTACTGTACCACCAACCCCACCTCCAGATATAGTTTTAGCTATGAGACGTTATGGTATTACTTCCGGTTTAGAAAGAGCCCATTTCTTAGCTCAAGTTGGTCATGAGTCTGGGGATTATTATTATAAAGCAGAAATATGGGGGCCAACTCCAACACAAAGTAGATATGAAGGGAGAAGTGATTTAGGAAATAATCAACCAGGAGATGGTAAGAAATTTAAAGGAAGAGGTTATATCCAAATTACAGGAAGAGCAAATTATACAGGATATAATACTTACTTAGTAGGTATTGGAGATAATGTTGATGTATTAAACAATGAAGATGTAGTAGAAACAGAAAAATACGCAGCAGACTCAGCAGGCTATTGGTGGAAAAATTTATCTAGGAATATTTCAAGATTAGCATTAGCGGGATCAACACCTCGAGATGTTGAATTAGTATCAATAAGAGTAAATGGAAAAAATAGGAGAACAGGAACGGCGAATGGGCTGGCTGATAGACAAGCTAAATTTGATGCTTATTGGGCAGAAATACAAGCAGATCCTACTGCTTATGCATAAAAATAAAAAATAAATGTATTATCCAAAATCACAAATATCGACCAATTTATATACCTCTGGAGGTGAATTAGAAAATGCATTCACAGGAGAAAACTATAAAGGATATTACTTTAAAACATCTAATGGAAGTTACCAAAGTGGTAAAACTCCCCAATCCCCAGGATCTACAGATTTAATATTACAAAGAAATGGAAATACTTTTACATCTCCTAATCTAATTAAAGATGCTACTTTATTATCTTTAGATGCTCCCATTACTTCTCCTTCTGCAGCAGGTATACTAAACAAACCTATTTATATAGATGGTCCTTATTTTAATATAAGTAGTACAGATTATCTTTCTAAAGACCTATCATCCCCAGTAAATAGTGTAATTTACCCAACAGAAAAAGATTACAATAATAATAGGTTTCAAAGATATTTATTAAGAAAAACTAATAATGCTATATTTAAAGAGGTTAATAAACAAACATATGATTTATATGTTAAAAAAGACCAAACAGTACAATATGACTTGTATTATCCTTTTAAATTTCTATGGACTATAGCAGGAAAAAGTAAAAATAAGGTAGCAAAT
>Ga0187219_1000135_pt1 | contig 30930 bp, 19 predicted proteins | sample 13SPOviralmetaG_FD_130162 | JGI IMG/M metagenome (GOLD analysis project Ga0187219, IMG submission 130162) | Marine viral communities from the oligotrophic San Pedro Time Series (SPOT) site, San Pedro Channel, CA, USA - 13 SPOT_SRF_2010-07-21... | ecosystem: Environmental > Aquatic > Marine >... | reverse complement strand
CACTATCACTAAGGGTTTCCCCTTAGTAACAATCTTACAACAGTAAGTCATCTTCAACTTCGCTACGTCTAATTGCTTCTATCTTGCGTCGCTCTAACTCTGCTCGACAAAGTTTGATTAGCTCTAGATAACTATCGTACTTAGTCTTACTTGCCATGTCGTCAAACACTTCTGCAAACTCCATCGCAAAGAGTTGAGACTCTAGCTGAGTAGTAGTCATGTTAGACATTAATTCGTCGATAATGTACATACCCATTGTTGGTTCATTGTTGTTCATAATATATAGTTTTAGTTGCAAGAAATAAAAGACTCTTAGGTGTAACAATGTGATGCATATATTCACTATCACTAAGGAGCTCTCGCCCCCTAATGATTACAACCTAGCCCAAGCCCACAGCTTGTATGCTAGACTAGCTACTCGTTTAGAGTAACCTCTGAAAAGTAACTCTTCTTTAGGATGAAATGCACACCAATTTTCTGTGATTATCTCCTTTTCATACTCGTCAGCACATTGAGCTAACGCTTGTTGGAACTCTTGTTCATGTGCTTCACAAAAATGTAAAGCTGTGATGAAGTCACTTACTGTTTGTTTTAACATAATAAATAAATTTAGTTGTAAAAGACAAAAGACTCTGAAGTTTGGGGGGTGGTTCAAAAGTTTTGTTTGGTTGGGGGGCATATATCATATAACATCCACACTCAAAAAAACATAAAAAATTTTTTCAGTATATTTGAAGAATAAAATAATTAAAAAAAAAATTATGCCTGGTAAATTAAAAAAAGCTATAAGAAAAGTATCTAATGCAGTATCAAATGCTAAAGATAGAGTAAAAGGTTATACTACACAAAAAGGTGGTAAAACAACAACTACAAAAGAGTCTAGTAGCATGCGTCGTTACAAAAAAGGTAAAGACAGCACGTTAGTTACTAAAACAAAAGAAGTAAAGCCTACTAAGACAGGTTATAGCTTAACTAAAACTAAGACTAAACAAAAGGGTGTAAAAAAATATGGTGCACCTACCAAAACTAAAACTAGCACTAAAAACATTTCTGAAAGAAAAGCTGCTAAAGTAATCAAAAGAGGTCAGAAGAAACAAGAAGGCTACAAGACGTTAAAACAAGCTGGCGTAAGTAAATACAAGCAAGGTGGATTAGTGCAATTCGATTAATATAATAATAAATTAATTTTATATATTTGCAGTAGTATGTGTTTGGTTCATACTTAACTGTTTGTTGTTTATAGAGGGTAGCATTGCTGCCCTTTATTTTTTTCGTATATTTGAAGTATGACAGAGATGATAAGAACCAAATTTGGAATCATAAGAGAGAAGTCTGATGGTGATATAGCAGGATATGTTAATATGGGAGATAAGTATTTCAGTATTGACGAGAATGATATTATTACTAATTATTTAGATTTAGGCTTTAACATAATAGAGAATGAATATTTGTTACAGGGTGGTAGTGTTATTAACCATACTTGTAAATTTCGTGACGAAGATGGAAATTTAGTTGAAGAGGAATTCGAAACTTTAGTTCCACCAACTATGCTTATGCGTACAAAACTAACCAAACACATATAATGTACTTAGTAAATTTAGACAAGACTGGTAGTGTAATAATGGATGACAGTATTAATGCTGTCGAAGAATTTAGAGCAGTACTAGATACCAAAAGTTTAGGGAAAAAAGGAATGCTATACGTTGCACTGTTTTGCGACTACGATAGTATTTACAGACACTTCACTGATACGGAACGCACACGTATGATAAGTAGCGTGGTGTTTAATGATTATGATTGGAAGGGTGTAAAAAATAAAAAAATTGCTGACGCAATTAAAACGTACAAGGCTTTACAGTTTGACCCCTTAGATGCGCAACTACTTGCTTTTAATGAAAAGATAAATCAGTATACAGAACTGATGAAGAAAGTAAGTATTGATGAAGATAATGCTATAGATTGGCAAAAGATAATGATAGGTGTTGATAAGGTACTAGCTACTAGACAAAAACTATTAGATGCTATTGAAAGAAGAGGTTCACGTACAAAAATATCAGGTGATGGGGAGCTAAACTACTTAGAGAAAAAACAATCAGTTTTAAATAAGAATGGGTAACATTAAAAAGTATGCTCCTATAATACACGAAGGAATACCAGACGTAAATCCTGAAAGTGTTATGTATAGAGAGTTTTGGGATGAGCAAATTGAAAGATGTAAAAACGGTTACAAGCCAAAAGGCATGGATGCCATATCAGGCAAACATTACTATTATCTTAATTTCTATAAAATACTTGGTAACTCTGGCGAGAAAGGTGGTAGAAAATCTCTTATAGCACCATGGTATCGAGATATGGATAGAGAGTACTTTAATCTATTCGAGGATTGTAAAGACGAAGGTAAGGGTATGATTGTTATTAAGGCTAGGGATAAGGGGTTCTCTTATATGAACTCTGGTATGCTAGCGCAAGAATATACATTTTATCCTCATAATGAAGTAGGTATAGCAGCTGGGTTACAGGTAACGGCAGACTCTTTCTTTCAAAAAGTAAAAAAAGGGCTGTACAATCAAACTAATATATTTAGACATTCTGTATTAAAAGACCAAGACGAAGTTATACGTTCTGGTTATAAGTCAAAAAACAGAGAAGGTAAATGGGAAGTAGGTGGTTTTCAGTCTGTTATACATTGCCGTACAATGAGTAACCCAGAAGTATTTAAAGGTGAGCGTTTATCTGTTATGGTATTTGAAGAAGCAGGTGAGTTTAAAGAGCTTCTAAATGCATACATGTCATCTAAAGCATGTTTCATGGATGGTGATGTGCAATTTGGTGTACCTATTATTGGTGGTACAGGTGGTGATATAGAAACATCATCTAAAGATTTTATGGATATGTATTACAACGCTGATGCATTTAATCTACTACCTATGTTTATTCCTGCTACAAAATGTTATCATGGTTTTTTTGATACTAAAACAGGTATATCAGATGAAGTGAACGCTCAAGCTAAACTTATGAAAGAGCGAGACCAACTAAAAGCATCTGATAATCAAAAAGGTTTTAATCTTCATATACAAAACTATCCTTTAACGGTAGAAGAAGCATTCTTGCAAACTAAGTCTTCTATGTTTAATGTTGCTAAAATTAACGACCAAAGAAGTAACATACTGTCTAGCAGTGACTTAACAAATCAAATACAGAAAGGGTATTTAGAATGGCAAGATGAAGGCATGAATGTTACATGGATTCCAGACAGAGATGGTCCATATAGAATTTTAGCACACCCACAATTAGGTTACAAAGGTTTAGATATAGGCGGTATTGATTCATATGACCAAGACCAAGCATCTACTGACTCATTAGGTTCAGCTATTATCTACAGAAGATTTTATAGTACAGATATGCCAAGTAACTACGTAGTAGCTGAATACACAGAAAGACCAAAAACTGCAGAAGAGTTTTGGGATGGTTGTCTTAAACTTGCTGTGTACTATAATTCACAAATGCTAATAGAGTTTACAAAAATTGGTATTATTGATTATTTTAAAAGAATGGGTGGTTTAAAATATTTAAAGGAAAGACCTACTGCAGCGCATTCTCCAAAAACTGTTAATAGAAATAGGTATGGTATTCAAATGAATAAACATACAAAAGCAGTAATGGAGCAATATTTACAAAAGTATGTAGAAGAGAATTGTGAAGATATATATTTTATAGATTTACTAGACGAATTAGCAAACTACAGAGTACGCAATACAGACCGTGTAATAGCTTTTGGGCTGTGTTTGATACATGACATAGACATATTCGAAAAAAGTGTTAAATTTGGGGAATCTGAACAGAAAAACTTAGGGTTCGTTTATTACAAAAGGGAAAACGGTAGATTAGTACCTTACAAACAAAAATAAAATGGCAGTTAAAAATTATTCATTTCCAAGACAAGCAATATCTGACAGCGAAAAAGATTTAGAATGGTGTAAACAAAACTTAAAGGCGATAACCAAATATGTAGGCGCTACAAGTTCTGGACAAGAAAATTCTATTTCAAGTAGAGATAAAGACATTAATAATTATAATTTATATAATGGTTTTATTAATGCTAAAGATTATGAATATATAACTGACCAATACGGAATACCATATCCAGCACAAATGGCTAATTTTCCGTTAATATCAACTAAAATTGATTTATTAGTTAATGAAGATGCAGACAGACCTTTAGATAAAAAGGTTAAATCTATAAATAAAAAAGCTGCAATACGTAAACAAAACTTTAAAGTATCATTAGTTGCTAATGAGCTACTAAAAGAAGTCAAAGCTGAGTTCGAACAAAAATTTGGAGTAAAAGCACAAACAGAAAACGATAATTTTCCTATACCAGACGACATAGATGAATTTATGCGTTATGAGTATAAAGAACTTATAGAAGAAGTTTGTCAAGACGGTTTAGATTACCTTATAGAAAAATACAGAGTAAAAGACATGTTTAGAGATGGTCTTAGGGACTTTCTAGTAACAGGTAAAGTATTTTATAAGGTTTACGTAAAAAACGGTGACCCATACGTAAGACGTATTGACCCAAGAACATTAATTTGGGATAAAACAGTACAAACAGATTATTTGGAAGATGCACAATGGGTTGCTGAAGAACGATGGCTTACAATTAATGAAACTATAGACGAGTTTAGAGAAGACCTTAAAGAAGAAGATATACAAAAACTTGAAGAGTTAAAAGAAGTTAGTAGTCACGAAGGTTTATCTAATTGGAATAGTGAGTTTGAATGGGTAGACTACTCTCAGAATAAAGGAGTTAGAATTAGAATTGTTACATGTGAGTGGAAATCTATAAAGCAACTTAAATTTAAAGTTTCTGAAAACAAACACGACAAAAACAATCCATTTAAAAAAATTGTTACTGATAACTACAAGGCACGTAAAAACGAAAAAATAGAAAACTTATATGTTGATGATATTTGGGAAGCTACAGAAATCGGTGGTCAAGTTTATGTACAATGTCGTAGAAGGCCTAACCAAGTTCGCTCTGTGGATGACGCAGGTTCTACACCACTTTCTTTTGTGGGTTGTGTTCACAACCACACTACAGGAAGCTCTAAATCTTTAACAGATTTACTTCGTCACACACAAATGCTTTATAATATTGTGCATTATCATATAGAGTTAACCCTTGCTAGAGCAGGTGGTAAAGCTGTTATATATGATGTTGCTCAGTTACCTACCAATATAGGTATGGATATGCAAACTGTTATGTATCACCTTAAAACTGATGGTGTTATACCAATTAATAGTATGCAAGAAGGTCAAGAGGCTACAAAGTTTAATCAATTTCAACAAGTAGACTTTACGCTATCTAATTCTGTACAGCAGTTAATTAATCTTAAGTTAATGCTAGAGCAAACAGCTGGACAAATATCTGGGGTGTCACCGCAAAGAGAAGGTGCTATATCTCAATACGAATATGTAGGAAATGTACAGCGTTCAGTAGTACAATCATCTTTATCCACTAAAGGGTGGTTCTTTCAACACAATGAAGTTAAAAAAATGGTGTTTGAAAGAATTTGCAACTTAATGAAAGTGTGTTGGAGTAATGGAAAAAAAGCAGGTTATGTATTGGGTGATGGTGGTTATAAATTTTTAAACGTATTGCCTGATATTGCATTAAATGATTATGGTATTTTCCTAGGAGACTCTGGAAAAGATGATGCAATGAGAAAAATGGTACAAGAGATGTCATCTTCAGCTGTACAAAGTGGTAACCTTACATTATTAGACGCTATAAAGGTTCTTAAATCAGAAAGCTTATCAGAAGCCGAAGCAGTGCTAGAACGTGGCTTAGAAAGCATGAAAGATATGCAAAAACAGATGCAAGAACAGCAAGCTCAGCAACAAGAAATGATGCAGCAACAACAAATGCAGATAAAGCAAGAAGAAATGAAAGAAAAACAATCAGAATTAGATAACAGAATTAAAATAGCACAGATTGCAGCAGATTCAAGAATAGAAGTAGCTGAAATACAATCAGAACAAAAAGTTAATTCTGACACTATGAAAGAAAAAAATAAATTGATAGTTGAGACAAGCAAAGCTGATTTACAAGACCAACTAAATGAAAATCAAGCAAGAAGAGTATCTCAGTCAAATTTAAATAAATAAATTATTTATATATTTGCAATAACAAAAAAAGCAAAACATGGCAAGCGAAAACAATATTATCGAGCAATTAGAAACAGAAAAGCAAGACAACTCTTTCGATGCGTCTGCTTTTGTTTCGTCAGAAGTAGCTAAAGAGGTTAATAACTTACAAGAAGAATCTACTTTACAAGTAGCTGAAAACGAACAAGTTACAAATGAAAAACCTGTAGAAGCAACAAGTGTTGAAACAGAAGAAAAAACAGAAGTATCAAATGATTTTGATTGGGATGAAATCAAAGTTGAAGAAAAACCTGTTGCAGAAGAGCAAGCTGCTGAAGAAGCTAAACCAGTTGAAGAAGAAGATTGGGATTCGATTGAATCACCTACAACAGAATTTAATTGGAACGAAGTAAGTCAAGAAATTGGCGTTGAAGCTAAGACAAAAGAAGAATTTGTAGCACAAGTTAAAGATATGATAGAAAATCCTATTCAGGATAATGATACTATAACTAACTTGCAAGAATTTCTTAAAAACGATGATGTAGACTTAGTTAGAGCTGATTTAAAAGCTGCTAATCATGATGAAGACTACATAGAAGACACTTTGACAAGATTGCAAGACGCAGGCTTAATGAAGCGTGAAGCAACACAAATTAGAACACAGTTGCAAAAGTACATTGGGTCTGAAAGAGCAAAATTAAAAGAAGAAAAAGTAAAAACTGAACGTGAGCTAAAATCTACACAAGAAAAAGCTCGTAAAGATTTACAAAACCACATAAAAACTAAAAAAGATTTTTTTGGTGGTAAAGTATCTGTTCAAGATAAAAAAGAATTATATAGTTATATAACAAAAGGAGATTTTTCTAAAGAAATATTTGACACTCATGCCAATGTTGCAGAGGCTGCGTTTCTTTGGAAAAACAAGGACAAGATTTTTAAAATGATGAAGACACGTGGTGTCGAACAAGGTAAATCATCTATCCTAGACAATATTACAGCTCCTAGCAAAAATGCACGTAGTAGTAATTCATTCGAGACAAAGTCCGATGGGTTCGACGCTAAAGCTTTTTTAAGTTAATAACTAAATAAATAAATTAATAATTAATATAAAAAATTAAAACAAAATGAAGGTTTATAGTGCAAAATATGACCCAGCATATAATACATCAGACAATTCTCTTGTAAATAATATGCTAAAGTATCCTGAGATTGCGAAGAAAATTATTGAATTGTATCCTCGCTACTCTATGACGTACTTACTAGAACGACTTGGTTTCGGTGCTAGTGAAAAAGTAATTGGTGGAGACACTTTCGAGTGGAAAGTAATGAATCGTTACAAGTCGCCAGCAAAAATCAAAACATCAGAAACATTTGCAATTGTTGTAGGTACTTCTGATACTATTGATATTAAAGACGATGTTTCAGAAACTTGTATGATAGCAAAAAACGATGTTATTCGTTTTTCATCAGGTGCAACTGCATTAGTAACTAATGTTGGTGCGGTTTCTTCTAGTAAAAGAACTGTAACATTTACAGGTATTACTGCCGCTGACCAACAAGCATATGCTGTAAACGATATAGTAGGTGTAATTGGTTCTGCTTATGGACAAGGTTCTTTAGGTGATGATGTAGGAGAAGGTTATGCTTATCCAGAAACTCACCGTAATCACTTAACTCTTTCAAGAAGAAAGTGTAAGATTAACGGTATTGACTTACACGATGTAACGTGGGTTGAGCACAATGGTCACAGACTATGGTACTTTACTAAAGAGCAACAAATGACTGACCAATTCATGTATGAACTTGAATTGAACAGATGGTTTGGTAAATCTTCTATGGATAGCGGTATTGCATTCCCTGGTGACCAAGGTGACCCGAATGCTGCAGGACTTCCAATTATGGGAGATGGTATTTTAGCTCAAATTGCATCAGTAAATAATTTAACTGCTGGTGCAGTAGGTATTACTGAAGGTGAATTATTGAAATTTATCGGACATTTATCATTGAATTCATTAGCTCCAACAGGAAATGAATATGTGGTATTTACAGGTATGCAAGGTATGATTCAATTCCAACAAGCAATGACTGCACACTTGGCAACAATGGGTGGAAGCGCAGGTTTGATTGCTGATAAGAATGGTGAAGGTGTATCTGTAGGAAGTAACTTTACTTCTTATACTGCATTAGGTAATAACATTAAATTGGTACACAATCCATGTTTTGATGACCCTAATATTTCTAAGTTAGAATCAGGTATTGCTTCAGGTGACTTTAATTCTGCTTCTTTATCAGGATTAATGGTATTTATGGATATGTCAGTACAAGATGGTGTAGCTAATGTTGAGCTTATCGCTAAAGGTGCAGAAGGATTTAATAGAAACTACGTTAAGAAATATGTTCCAGGTATGATTAATCCAAATGACCCATCTTCTATGATGGCTGCAAATGGTAATGATACATTTGAATGTCATATCTTATCTGAGTCAGGTATTATTATCCGTAACCCACAATCATGTGGTGTAATTAAGCCAGCTGGTTTTAATCTTTAATAATTAATTTAAAAAATAAAAAAAGATGGCTGATTTTAAAAAGTTATATAGTAAATCCGCGTTAGGAAATTACTTATTTGCACAGAAAGGTGTAAAACAACATTGCATTACTTTTACTGGTACTGCTGCTCTTACTGATTTAGCATTATCAGATGAAGATTCTGGTTCTACTGTTTTCTTAAACGGAACTGGTGCTGCGTCAACAATTACTTTACCTGCTCAAGATGCAGGTCTTGAGTTTGACTTTGTTTGCACAGCAGACAGTGGCAATCATGTTATAGTAATTGCTGGCTTATTTGATGGTTTTGTATTAGATGCTGGCGCAGTTACTGATTTAGCTGATGCTACTCAATCTATAACATTAGTTGGAAGTGCAATCAAAATCGGTGACCGATTTAAAATTGTAAGTAATGGTACGAAATGGATTGTATCAGGTTCATTCTTAACAGATGGAGCTGTTACAGCACAAGATGCATAATTAGAAATAATTATATAAATACTCATCCCCTCTTCGGAGGGGGTGTTTTTTAATTTAAGTTTAACAAAAAAAAAGCAAGTAAAATGGAGATTACAAAAAATTTAATTGTGTATAAACACAAAAAACATTCAAGACTTACAAATTTTAATTTAGGAAATAACTATAAAGATAAATTTGGAAAAATTCATTATTTAAAAGACGTAAATGGCTTGTCAATAAACTTTGTAACTAGTCAATCGTCATTTATTCTAAACAAGACAGTCGAAAATGATGTCCTTACAGATGAGTGGTTACAAAATCATCCAGATGTAATAAACGGCTGGGAAAGAACTGATGTTCAAGAAAAAGAACAAATAGACACAAAAAATACTTTAGATTCAGCACAGGCTATTATAGAGGCTGCTAAAATGAATATTAAAGATGTAATGGATTTTGCAAAATTACATAAAATGAATATGAATTCTAATACTGATGTATTAAGAGCACACATTATTAAAGTAGCGCAAGATTCTCCAGAAAAATTTATGGAAACACATTTTGACCCTGAAAAAGATTATAGAGTATTTATTCTAGACGCTTTAAAGTCAAAAAATCTTAGTTATAAAAACAGTACTTTTATGTACGGAAAACAAGCTATTGGAACTAACGAAGAACAGGTTATTGTTTGGTTAAAAGACAACAAAGACATCTTTGCTTTGATTAAACATGATTTAAGAGGTGAAACTCCAAAAGCTAAAAGTAAAACAAAAGAAAAAGTATAACAAATGTCAATAGCTATTGATTCAGACATTTATCCACGGATAAGACAAATTGTAGACAGAGAAGATACAGCGTATTTTTCTAATAGTCAATTACTTATGTACACTGAAATGGCTACTGATGAATTTTTACAACAGTATTACACTATATTTGAATCTAGTCAAGACGCAAGAGATAAGTTAGAAAAACTTGTTGTTACACAAACAGTCTCATTAGCGACACCTTTCACTATAGAGCTAAGTTCTTTAACAGAGGATTACTATAGATTGTTGTCGGCAAGATTAACAAATACTCCAAGTACTAATGTAAAAATAATACAAATATCAGATTATTCATCTTATACTAACGACCCTTTTAATAAAGCAGACGCTAACAACCCTGTTATTTATGAAGAAGGTGGTTTTTTAAAAGTATTAGGATTATCTGTAACAACTTCAATAGATTTAACTTATTTGTCTTACACTACATTGTGGACAGACTTATCAAGTCATTGTTTTGAAGAAATAGCTCAAATTGCTGCCCGTAAAATCCTACAAACATTGGGTGACCCTCGATACCAGCTTATGCAAGCTGAAGTATTAGAGCGTAACTCAGCACTAGGAGGGCGTGGTAAATAAAGGTGCTTTTTGCTCCCTTGCTTTGAGAGGGCGGTTGTGGTGTTAACTGCGCCGCCCTTTCTTTATTAATAAACATATGATATGGCAACATTAAACGAAATTACTTACAACATTAAAAACATCGTAGAAGGCGGTGTAGTATCTGACGATTCTAATGTATCTACAAGGCAAATTAAATACATGATACACGCAAAACGTGCAGAATTGTTGTTAAAATATACAGATAGTGGCAGAAAAACTTCTGAATCACTTTATCAAATAGATGTAAGGTCTGTATCTTCAGTAGGAATTGATTATAACCGTATCGTTGGCTTTAACAACAATAGAGCTATTAGAAGTATAGCTTATCGTGATGGAAGCTCTGTAGACTCTTCTATGGAGTTATTGCCTGTTGTACAAGACCATGATAGAATGTTTATACAGCAATCTAAATTTATGCGTAATGTAGCTAAGAAGCATGCATCTTTAACTCCTAGTAAATTATATGTTTTTGAAGGTGATGGATTGGTATCTGATGGAATTATAGAAATGAAAGCTATATTTGAAGACCCAACACAAGTAAGTAGTTATGTAGATGACGATACTACACAATATCCTATATCAAATGAACTCTTAAGTGTTTTAACGCAAGAAATAATAGGTAAAGAAATTGTTATGCTATATAATTTATCTGCAAATACACCAAACAACCAAACAGATGAAAAAACTCAGTCTAAAAACATACAAAGATAAATACATAAACATTAAAGATATTTATGCTAACATTAACGATGTTTTAGTGTTTAACAATAAAAAAATGTCTTACTCTGTTTATTTTAATATTTTAATATCTTTTTTACAAGAATTAATTATAGAATTAGCTCAAAATAAAGAGCAAGTACAATTACCACAGAAAATGGGTAAAATGTACATCAAAAAACAATTACACAAAAGACCATTTCACATACAGATAGATGTAAACGAATATGAAAAGACAGGAAAAATTATAAAATACAAAGTTCCTATCTTAGATGATTATTACAACAAGCTTATTTGGGAGAGAGCATCTAAATACAAAACATACAAAATACTGCCTTTAAAAAGGTTTAAAGAAATAATTAATACTGTAAAAGAATACTAATATGCAACCTAGAATTAGCGTCAAACAAGTAGTAGCAGCTGTAATCAGAAACTTAGGCGTTCAGGATGCGGCAAGTGAATTTAATACATTTGTAGAGTGGGCTTTTGAAGCAGAAAAAAAAATAGGAACTTTTAAAACGTTCGTGAACAAGGAAGTTTCTTTAACTATAACAAATAAACAGGCTGCACTACCAAATGATTTAATAGAAGTAATTGATGTAAAAAATTCTAATGATATTTTTTATGAACCTCAAACTAAGTCATTTAAAAGTTTAAGTAATTCCAATTTAAACTACAAATACTACTTGTCGAGTGGCTTTATACAGTTTTCAGAGGTTTCTGACTCTAGCATACAAATAAGCTATATTGCGCTTGAAACAGACTCAGAAGGCTATCCAACAATGCAAGCAAATCATGAAGATGCTGTATCTCATTATATAATGTATAAATACAAAGCTAGAGATTATTATAATCAAAAACTTCCAAGATACATTTATTTAGATATGAAAAATGAATGGAATAGATTGTGTGCACAAGCCAGAGGTAATGACAACATGCCTTCAAGAAACCAAATGAGAAATATTTCTAAGATTTGGAACAGTTTAATTCCAATTAATTCATCATATTCTAATTTAGATTTATAATGGCTAAAACAGTAAGACAACAACTAGCGGATTTATCAGGAGGTAAAAAACCTAATTTATTTTATAAAGGGTTAGATTCAGATACTGATAAACATTTAATTGGTAACGATAATTATAGTAATGCAGCTAATGTAAGGTTAAACGCTAAAGATGGTGATTTAGGAACTATACAAAACTTAAAATCTAACGTAGAAGAACTTGAGTTTAAACTTCAAGGCTGGAACTTTCAACCTACTACAACAGAAAATAAGGTATTTTGGAGTATTACTGGAAACCCAATTGCTAATCTTACAGAAATATCTTTTTATTTTGCAACAACAGATTCGTATGTATTTTTTGGTGCAAATAATCATTACAGTATTCCAATTACACAAGATGCATTAGGTTCTGATTATTTAAGTAGCTCTACAGGATACACAGCAAACACTATTTTATTACATTGTTATAATACGATGAAAAATGATAGCGTTTTCACAAGTATAATGAATGTTGCATTAGTACCATCTCCAAATGACGAAAATGTTATGGGATTGTACTTTTTTGCAAAAAACCAAACTGCAGCTATAAATCCAAGTAATATTTTTGTAAAAAGTCTTGTAAACGGTGTAGAACTAACTATGAATGGTGATACTGATACATATACAAAAAATATTTATAGCAACTCAACTAAAATAGAATTATATACATTATCTTTAATTAGCTTTAGTGAATACATAGCTGCGATTTGTTTCATATCAGAAAATTTGCAAGTTGTTTGTAAAGTACATATTGACCCTTATAGTGATACAGATTATTTTTTAGAGGCTATTGTGTTTGGTGATTTTGGAATTCAATCTAAAACATCAAGTTTAATAGTAGAAAAAATTGAAGAAAACGAAAATTTTGAAAGAATTTATTGGACTGATGGAATCAATCCCATCAAAACAATTAATTTAAAAGCATCTTCAGGTGTGTATGCAGATTTTGATTCAGCAGAAGATTTTAATTTGTTTGCAAAATCTCCTTTATTTCCTATAAACATAAAAACTGTAACAGATAGCGGGAGTATTAATTGTGGTAGTTGGTCATATTGTTACAAACTTTTAACTTCTGATGGTAAAGGTTCTGTAGTATCTCCTATAACAAATCCAATACCTTTAGGTATATCTTCAAAGACATCACAGTATAGTGAAGCTGTAGGTGGTACAATTGCTAGTAATTCAGGTAAATCAGTTACATTAGAAATTGCAAACATAGATACAGTATATAGTAAAATTCAATTAATAGGAATACAGTACTTAGACAATTTTGGAGGTGCTGCTTTTTTTGTTTTAAAGGAAGAAAATATTAATACTAGCACTGTAACTCTTACTCATAATGGTAACGAAAATACTACAATAATAACAGGTGCTGAGTTATTAATTAAAAAGAACACTTGGGATGTTGCACAAACAATAGCAGTAAAAGATAATAGACTTTTAGCTGCTAATTTAAAAAATAACACATCTGAAATAATTAACGACTTAAACGCTTTTAGAGTAAAGTCATTTAAGCATTCAGGAGCTTCGAGTAGTTTTGATACTGCACCTAGTAGTGGTTCTTATTCAACATATTCAGAATTAAACAATCCTGACTTGTATGATAACACACTATATAAAGAATTACCACAAAATACTACAGAATATAGATATGCATATGCAGGTACAGGAAATACAGAAAAACTTATGTTTGGTGCTTCTACGTCTAATTATGAAGGTGCAGATGTAAATGGAGTTTATGTAACTTTTAAATTAAAAAAAATTACATTAGATGATACTCCTTATTGGCATAAAATTAATGACCCTGACGAAGATGATGATTTTCCTTTTAACGCTACAAATGATGGGTATTGCGAACCACAGTATTATGGACCATTAAGCAGAAACGGCGAAGACGGATATTTCGATAATTATAAAAACCCTTTGTATGCAAGTAAATATGTTGGGTATATGCGTGATGAAATCTACAGGTTTGGTATTCAATTGTATGATAAAAATGGGAACGAAACATTTACTTATCCTGTTGGAGATATAAGATTTCCATGTATAGAATCAGATTTTAGATTTATTGGAGATGTGCCAGGAACTTACACGCCTACTGCTGGTAATGGAGCAGTAAATAGACCTAGAAAGTATGTTTTATGCGACCCTTTAGGTAATGGATATATATTGTATCCAGAATTTAGAGTAAAGCTCACACAAGATGTTAAAAAACAAATATCAGGGTTTAGTATAGTAAGAGCAGAAAGGAGAGACTCTGACAGAAGAGTAATAGCTGCTGGTATATTAAATACATGTATTAAATATGCTGATGAAACAGACAATGGTTCTGTATTTAAAAACAGAGTAGGCTTAGATAAATGTAATTTATTTACAATGGCTACAGGAAATGCAGGGTTTAGTGGAGCAGATGTTACTGAGATGGTAACTATTGATTCTCCTGATTTAATGTTTGGTCGGTTAAACTACACAAGTAGTACTAATCATAAAGTATCTATTGCAGCTAAATTAAGATGCAAAAGTTATCAAACAAGTCAAAAACCTTCTAGAACTACACATAACAATTTAAAACTAGGTAATGACAGTTTAATTACTTGGATGATTGGTACTAATGATAATTTTTTCTATGCAGCTCCTATTGCATTAGATTATAATTCAAAACCTGCTGACCCAAACTCTAAACAACTTTCGTGTTTTTCAAAATATTATTGTGATGATTTAAACGATAACCCTTTAACTGTAGCAGCAAACTCTTCATATCACATAAAAGATGTTCTTTATGGAGAGTCAGTAGGTCCTGGAGAGGTAATATCGAATTCATTGTTAGCATCATCGCAAGATTTTGTTAACGCAGCAATGATATACTCTGGTAATGGTATCTCGCAAGATAATAATAATCTAACGCAAGTTCATGCTACTGACGGTAAAATACATAGAGATTCAGGTCAGTTCAAGGTAATGGATGGTAACAATACTTTAGCTTTAAGCCTTACAGCTAGTTCTCAATTTGATATGGACCACGCTAATGTAGGAATAGTTGATAATAGAGTTGGGGGTACAAATCATTACGGAGATGCTAAAGCGTATGTTAAAGTTATAAATCCTATAACTGCAATATCTGGGCAGTACGGTGGTAATAGCCAAACAAATTTTGAATCTGTAAGATGGATAAGTACAGGAGCTTCTTTGCATGGTGAACAAATAACCTCAGATAATACAGAAATGATACTACCTGTGTTTGGTGGAGATACATATGTGAATATGTTTTCGTTAAACAAATTTCATAAAACAACTTATAATACAGGAACTAACTCAGGTTATAGAATAGCACAAGGTTTAATTTTTCCTGTCGAGTCATCAATAAATTTAGATTTAAGAAGAGGTGTTTACTTTGGAAAAAATAGACCACAGCTTCAAGCACAAGATGAATATTTATATGATGGTTCTTATTCTTCAAGTAATAATCTAAAAAGTTTTCCTGCTAAAGACAGCAATGTAGAATTAGTTACAGATTTTAAAAATATGATAGCTATTTCAAATACTAAAATTGCAGGTCAAACATCTGATGCTTTTTCTAAATTTGATGCTAATGAAATATTTGAAGTAAATGCAAACTATGGTGGCATAAATAACCTAAAAACATTTAAAGATAAAATATATGCATTACAAGAAAATGCAACATCTATTGTATCAATAAACACTAGAGCTTTAATTAGTGCGAAAGATGGTAGCGCTATATCAATACAAAGTAATTTAGGAACTGGAAATGTTATTGAAAGAAACGATTACATAAGCATAAAAAACGGTAGTCAAAATAGAATGAACTTATACGCTACAGACTTAGGATTGTATTGGTATGATAATAATAATAATTCTATATGTGTAGTTTCATCAAGAGCTCCAAATCAAGTTGCAGAATTATCTGCTATAAATAAAATTACTAATTTACTTGAGCCTTTACAACAAGTAAAAATCGAAGACTCTCCTTTATTTAGCTATGGAACAAATAAGTTAAAAGGTGGTTTAAACATTTCATACAATCCTAGTTTTAATGAAATCATGTTTAGTTTTAATTATTCAGATGGTGCACGAAAATATTTAAATATATCATACGATGAGTTATTAGGGGTGTTTACTTCAAAAAGAAGTTACGGTACTTTTATAAATTGTCATTACAAGGGTGTTTTATATTCTATAGGTGGAGAACATAGTGTAGAAGTTAATGCAACTCATGCAAATAGAGTAAAGTTGTATTCTCATGATACTACAGCAAGTACGTATAATACATTTTATGGTACGCCAACAGATAATCCTTATGTAGTATTTTCTAACAACGAAGAAGTAGCAAGTCTAAAAGTTTACGATAAAGTAGTAGTAGCAAACAATGGATTATCTGACAGTAGGATTTTTAGTACATTTGTGTACAGTACAAATAATGATAATGAGTATACACTTGATTTGTCTAGCGAACAAATAGATAGAATGGGTGTTGGTAAACACATTGTTCCTGTATATAAAACAACAGGTAGATTTAAAGGAAATTATTTGACTGTTAAATTAGAGCAGTCAGAAAATACAAGCACAAACGATTTTAATTTATTTTCAGTTACTAGTCACTATAGAAAAAACATATTATAATGCCAGATAAAAATAAAGACAAATTATTAGCTAAAGTAAAGAAAGGCTTAAAACATGTAGAAAGTTCGGATGGAACACTAATGGAAAATCCAAATAGTAGTGCAACTGGTTTTTATGGACAACTTTTTAATGCAAAAGAATTAAAAAACGTACCATACCTACAAGGTGTAGATAGACAGTCCTTTGCAGCTGACACAGTATTGCAAAATAAACTGTTTGAAGATAGATATTATAATAGAATACCTAAAGTACCTGGACTGCAAAGAAACGCAACAGAACTTAGGACAGAGTACGAAAAACAACTAAAAGACAAAGGCTCTGACTTTCCTTATACTAATGACGAAATATCTGCGCTTTCAAACCTTTTAGGTAGAGAAGGTACAAGAAAATATTTTGGGAATGTTCTTAGAGATGGTAAATCTTTAGCAGAAGTTTTTCCTAAATTATATAGTGAAGAGGCTTTGAAAGAAACTCCTAACAAAACACCCGAAGACTATCTTAAAGTATACAGAGAAGGTAGAGATGCTTATATGTATGGCGGAGAGGTAAAAAAATATAATGACGGAGGCCCTGTATCACCTATAGCAACTTCAAGCAATCCATTGTCTAATTTCTTTTCTTCTACAGACGACCCTGTAGGTTCATATTCAGACACGGTAGGTAATACTTTTGACATGGGTGATATGCCTGAAGAAACACCTCTAATGAGTGGTTTTACTGCAGCTGGCGTTGCAGATACAGCTATAAGTGTAGGCTCTAACATATTAGAAGCTAAAGAATTAAAAAAACAATTTAACAAAAACTTAGATGACAGTCAAGCTGTTGATAAGAAAGCTATTAAGAAATTAGCTAATGACCAACGGACAGCGCAAGGCGAAGCTATTGGTGAAACAGCAGGAACAGCTATTGGTGCTTTTTTTGGCATGCCTGGACTTGGCGGTAAAGCTGGTAAATTTATTGGTAAAACTGTTTCAAAAATAAAAGGTAAAAAATTTAAAAATAAAGTAGAGGCTAAAATAGATAAAGAAGTAGGCGAGCATATAGATTACACACAAGGTCAAACTCGTGTGCAAGATATGCAAGCACAAAAAAATCAAGAAGCTAGTAATATATCATCGTATATATCAGAGCTTACTAAGCCTAATCAAATGTTATACGCAGAATTAGGTGGTATGTTGTATGGAAATTCACATGCTAAAGGTGGTATAATCTTAGAAGCTGAAGGCGGAGAGTTTATTACGAAAAAATCTGCTATGAAAGATAATTCTGTTAAAACTATTACAGGAACAAATAAACAAATTGTATCTAAAATTAATGCAATGGCAGATGGAAAAAATCCTTTTCCTGGTGCTAAAATGAAAAATATTTATGGATAAGCAAAAATATTACGACTTATTAAAAAACAATAAGTATATACAGCATTTTGCTGCAATGTTATTACAATACGAAGCTGGTAAAACTGAGGGTGGTTCTGTAAACTTTGGTAGTTTTAATGAAACATCAGGCAACTCTACAGCTTTTGGTGCAGGGCAATTTATTACTGAAACAAGAAATACAGTTTTAGAAAAGTATGGTTTAGATGCTTGGAAGCCAGATATTGAAGAACAATTAGCTGCTTCTGTTGCCTTATTAGAGCATACAGGTATGTTAGAAGAAGTTTCTAAGGGTAACTACAAACCTTTGGCAGGAAAAAAAGGGGCTTGGGAAACTTTTAAGCCAGGACAACCTGGTCATGAACCATTAAAAATACATGATGCAAATACTGGTTCGGTAGAGTTAAATGAACTTACATCTAGTGAAAACTTAGAAGGATTTAAACTATACGCCGAATACGACCCTGCATATTCGTTAAGTAAAATGGATGCAGAAATGTATCAATCAAAAATGAATTTATATGATGTAGATACTGTTTTCCCATTAGACAATGTAGCAGAACTATATCCAGAATACGATGAAGCAATTATAGATGCAAGTAGTGTACAAAGAGGTATTAAAGATAAATTATTAGAACCAAAAGAAGTAAAAGCAGATACAGAAGAAGCAGAAGAAGTGCCTACTGTAGAAGAAGATGGTTTAGTTATTCCTGATATATCAGGTTTTTCACAAGCTAAAAAAGATGTTTTTAATAAAATTAAAAAAATTGTAGTTGAAAACGAACTACCATATTCTTCTGAAATACTTGAAAAATATTATACAGATATAAAATCTGCTGATTTTGGAAAATTACAAAAAATAGAAGAAACAGCTTTTGAAAATGTACCTATTGAAAGCCGTAAATTTGAAGTAAATGCATCTGTAGATGTTTTGAAATCTATTTTAGATGACAAGGATGCTTCATATGATGATAAATCTCGAGCTAAAGATTTGCTAGAAGAAACTTCTAAACTAGAAGAATCTGACTTATACAATAAAATTATTCGTCAAACAGCGCCAACATCATCCCCTTATCTCAAACCAACATACACTCCTGGTGCAAAGACAGGCGAAATTCAAAAAAGAAAAAAATTAAATAAGTTATTAAGTGAAATACAAGGGTTTACTAGCACAGTCAATGTAGCTACAAAAGCTGAAGAATCAGCTGAAGAATCAGTTGAAGCTGGAGAGCCAGGAGCTGAAGAAAGACCTAAAGAATCAGTTGTAAGTCTTCCTGTCAAAGAAAACGTATTAGATGCGTTAAAAGGATTAAAAGGTTCTGATACAGAAATAGGTCTTAAAGGAAGTAGAAAAGACATTGGGCCTTCTCCTACACCTGAACCTTTAAAATTTGGTGAAGAAGCTTTCTTAAAACTTAAAGCTTTTGCTGAAGGTCAGTATGAAAAAATAAAAGAAAATCCAGAAAGTGCTCTAAATGCATTGCAAGCTGGCGCAGGTTTAATATCTTTATACTCAGCTGTTAAGAAAGATAAAGTAAATAAAACAAAAGTTTCACCCCTAATGCTTGAAGCTGTTAATAAAGCTAAAAAAATAATGGATGAAGGTATGCCATACGAAGAAAAAATGGCAGCTATAAAAGACATGAACAACGCTTATACAGGCGCTATGAAGAATGTTATGGCTATATCAGGTGGGCAAAGAGGAATGGCTTTATCTAATATAGGTGGAGTAGATGCAGCAAGAGTGAGTGGGTTAGTTGATTTAGCAGGTAAAAGCGCATCTATGAGAATGGATGGTATGAAGTTATATCAGAATGCGGTTGGTGATTACACTAAAAGTAAGCTAACTGCTGACATGTCTAATGAGCAAATGAGAATTAAATTAAACGAAGGCAGAAAAGAAAGGTTGTATAAAGTTGGTACTAACTTATATGAGCAAGCTATGGAGTTTAATCGAAACTTTAAAGACCAAGAAAATAATGAAGATTTGTTTAATGCTATAGCAGATGTGCAAAACCAGTCAAATGCAAATAATGAGTCTAGCTCTTTAGCTTTAGAAAATTTTGCAAAAAGATTTGAGAATTTTGATATTACACCAAGAAATAACGAAGTAAAGACAGATTAATATGGCATTAGATTTTAGCAGAATAGCTGGAGCAATGAATACATTTAGTAATTCTCCTGCAGCAAAAAAATCAAACAAAAGCAATGTAAACATTGCACTTCTTACACAAGAACTAGAAGAAAAAAGTAGAGCAGACCAATTAGCATCGTATCAACAAATGATGACTGAGCAAGAAGACATGTTAAAAGTTGCTCGTTCTTTAGCTATTAGACCCAAAGATAGAGGTCGTATAGAACAAGTTGTAAGAAATGCTGGAGCGCAAATTACAGATAAAATTAATAACGATTTTAGCGGGAACTTAGACCATTTTTATAGAGCTATGGGGCCTGAATACATGGATAGTATTCGTCTCGATATGATGGCTAATTTACAAGATGTTGAGGGTAATGTAGGTGAATACACTAAATTTTTACAAGCTCAAAAAGATGGTAGACCAATGTTTCATACAACCTTAAATAGAGAGTTTGCTTATTCACAGGGAACAATAGATAAATTTGTGTTTGGGTCAGATATGATAAATTGGGAAACTCCTGACCAAAGCTACATAAACAAACAAATTGGCGAACAAAGAGTAGATGTGTTTTTATCTTTTCAAGATAACGCACAGATTATGACACAAAACATGGCTATTGAAAAAAATCTTACGCCTGATGAAATAAATTCTATTACTGATGAAGACTTGAGAAAGTACTCAAATGCTTACTTTGGTGGGGTAGGAGATTTTGGTAAAATAAAAGGCGCAAAACCTAAAGCAAAAATATCAAAAGAAATACAAGAAAACTTGTTTAATTTAGGTGTACATAAAGCTAAAGACATTTTAAATTTAGATAAAAAAGGTACTTCGTTCTACAGTAAACAAACTACATTAAAAGAAATAGCCAAACAAACAGATGAATTACTTTCAGCAGAGTATTCAGTATATGGTAAGCAAGCATTTGTAGGTCAAGAAACACAAATAGCAGAAGCCTTTTTAGGAGCTGAAGGGTATACAGAAGATTTAATTGATGTTACTGTTAGGGGTGCTGATAACGCTATAAGCATTCCAACGTTATATAGTACAGAAAAATCAGGAGTATTTGATGTAACTGGAGTTAGAATGCAAGGAGCTATAGATACAGACGAAGCAGAGTTTAATGTAATATCAGTTGTACAAGCATATAAGACTGTAGATGGTAACGAATTAATTACGTCAGAAGATATAACAACATCTGATAAAAATGTTAAACCTGTTTATGTTGCTGTACTAAAAGACCAAGGTAATTTATTTGGTTTTGGTGATGAAGTGTTTTATAAAGAAATAGACTTTACTAATTCTATTGATGTAACTAAATACAACAACCTTGTTAAGTATGATGACGAGCAATATAACAAAAACATTCAAGAACAAGGCGAACAATTAAGAAGCACTAATGAAAAAGATGCTTTTGTTAATTTATCCGTTGCAAGTTCACCACAAAAACTAAGCAAATTTGTTGCATACAACGATTTACCTTTATCTGAAAGCTTAAGGTATATAGGGGCTACACAGACAACACCAGAAATGAAGGCAGCTATTTTAGCTTTAGCTTATTACAGTGGAAATACTGAATCTTATTTAGAAAATAATATTAGTAACTTTACAGCAAGTTCACAACCAGAGTTAAATGAGTTAATATTAGCTAACGACCGTATAGGTTTCTTACAAGCTATTGAAGAGCTTTATATAGCTCAGGGTAACGATGAAAAGAAAGTAAGAGGTTTAATGGCGCAAATAGGTCAATACGCAGAAGCGTTATACAATTCAAACAAAAAATAAAATGAGCAACGATATAGGTAAGCCAGGTGATGATATTAAAAAATACGATTCAAGTTTTTTATCTCAACCTTTAAAGTCTAATAACGATATACCTGAATCTGACACTAATACAACCCCTATCGATGGCTCTGGAGCTATTGATAGATTTGGTTATGGTTATGATGAAGAAACTCAAAATAAAGTTAATGATTATATACAACGCCAAAAACTAGGTTCTACTGAAGAAAAAGAAGGTAATGTTGTAGACTATCAAATGGGTGGTGGAGAAATGTTAGGTCGTTCTTTAATAGCTGGTTTAGGTGATGTATTTGAAGGTTTTGGAGATGGGGTTGATTGGTTCAACGAAAGTCCAGACACACGCTTATTAACAGAAAAAAAAATATCAAAAGAAATATACGGTATTGATGTTCATACTCCTATTGCAGACCAATTACACTCTTGGGGTTCAGAGCTACAAAAGTTTGGTGAAAGCGTACCTGGATTAAAAGATGTGCAAGATGTTACATGGTCAGATATGTTTGACGGTGATTTTTGGCTTACGCATTGGGCAAGAGCTTTACCTTTTTCATTAACATTCTTAATACCTGGTACTCAAGGTGCTAGAGCAGCAGGCGCTTTATATAAAGGTGCTAGATTACTTGGTGCAGCTAGAGGTTTAAGTATAGGACAAAAACTTGCAAAAACAGGTTTAATAACAGCTACAAAAGGTTCTAAGTTTTCTAAAAGCATGGCTCAGTTTTGGGGTGGTGCAGCAGCAGGAAACATGTCTGAAGGTGCTATTATTGCAGGACAAACTTTAAATGACGCTATTGAACAAGGAGTACCTAAAGAGTTAGCTTCTGTAGCAGCTCATGATGTATTTATGGACAACCTATCATGGATGGCAGTAGATGGATTACAACTTGCTATGTTTTCAGGAACAGCAAAAGCTTTAAATCCTTTTACTAAAAACATGAGAAAAATGAAAGCGCCTGGTATGAAGCGTTTAATGCAACAGTCTGCTAAAGTTGCAGGTTACGCTTTAACTGATGGTGTGTTTGAACAGTTTCAGGAAGTTTTTCAAGATTGGTCTACTAGAAGAAGAATAGCAGAAGCTAAAGGTAAACCTTTTATGAGCTATTTAGATTACTTCAATAGCCAAGAAGCATTGCCAACTAGAGTAATTGCATTTACATCTTCTTTGGCTGTAACAGGTGCTAAAACATCTATAGATGTAGCAGCAGAACGTAAATATTTATTTAACGAACAAATAGCAAGAGATGGTTTAGTTCAAGAGCGTTTAGAAATACTAGAGCAAGACGTAGAAGATTATAATATGGAAGACGAAAGAGGCACTCCTGAAAACCGTACGGTTATGGCGAGTGCATCAGATGAGCTTGCAGCTATGAAAGATAACCAACTTAAAGCGTATATGATACGTTCTGTTAATAAAGGTCAGTCTGATAGGTTTGTAGAATATATTGAATCTTTATCTCAAGAAGGTAATGGTATTAATGAGCAACAGAAAAAATTATACTTAGAAACAATCAAGCAATACGAGGAAGTAAAAAAACTTGCTCCAGATGCTTTAATGAATGATGAAGAGCAAGGTGTGTTGTTGTCTTCATTGCTAAGTAAGCAAAAAAACGAAAAAACATACAACGAGAAGAAAGAATATTGGGAAGCGGAAAAAGCTAAATTAGAAGACCTACCATTATCAGTAGCGCAGAAAAAAGTTAACATAGCTGGTATTGATAATGAGCTTACAAATTTAGAAAATGCTTACAAACAAATAGTAAGCAGGTCTGATGATAATATTAAAAACATATTTGCAGAAAATTCTTCACGTATACAAGAAGAAAGGCTAACAAAAGAAGTAGACCCTAAGTTAACACAAATAATACAAAAACAAAAAGCAAACTCTCCTTTAACACAAGAAGAGAATACTCTTGTAGAAAACAATCAAAAACGATTTGATAATTTAAAATCAGAAGAAAGGTTAACATCTGCTAAAGAAAAAGTTGGTGCAGATTTTAAACAAATAGAAAATACTGATAAAGAAAGTAAAGATTTAGTTTTTCAAAAGAAAACAAAAGTCGTTGATGGCTTTCAAGAATATCAAATTAAAAAAGTAGACGAAGCAGGTAATGTTACAACTACAGATGTAAAAGCTGATTTAATTTTACAAGAAGTTAAAAGAAAAAATGACGAAAAGCTACTTAAAGAAGAAGCTGATTTTCAAGAGCAACAAGAATTAGAAAGAGTCAAGCAAGAAGAAATTGAAAAAGGTGAGCGAGAGCAAACTGATTTCGAATGGAATATGGAAGACAATTTTTCTAATGACAAAATAGAACCACAAAGAAAAGCTGAAAGTAATATTGCAAAGTCAAAAGCTAAACAATTTTTTGGTAGAAGATATGTTGGTAGAGATAGTAAGACAGGTAAAGATGTTTATCAATCTGTATTAACAGACGGACAAAGATATGTTTGGTCTCAAAATTTTATGGAAGAAAACCCTGATATAGGTATTTACTTTGATAACAATTTAACTGACCCACATGGTCGTGGTGCTCAAGGTGCAGCTTTAGGTTTATCTATATTTATTAATCCAGATGAAGCAACTCAAGAAGTATTTGTGCATGAAAAATGGCACGTATACCAAGAGTTATTTGCAGGTAGTCCTGAAATAAAAGCTTTATTAAAAGAAATTGTTAAACAACCTATATTTAAAAAGGTAAAAGCAAAAAACCATTCTAAGTTAAAGTATATACGTAATGGCAAAGTTCAAACGCTAAGTAAGATAGTATTTAATGAGCGTGATGTAAAAAACTACATGCAATGGGCTAAGTCTGAAGGTATACAAAATACATATAAACAATCTTCTTATGAAGAGTATGTACGATATGCAAATTCTATATTATCCAATAGGGGGTATTCAATACTTGCAGACAGCAAGCAGGACCTTATTGCCAACGAAGCGTTAGCTACAGCAGGTGGGTTTCATATAGCAAATAATGTAGATTATTTCTTACCAGGTAAACAAAACGAAAAATATAAAAAAGCATTAGGAAAGGCTTGGACAATGATTAAAGACAAAATAAGCTCCAAGGCTGCTAAAAAAATAATAAAGAATAACTTTCCTACTCTATACGATGAAAGCTTCTCTACTATGCTTGAAAATGCTCAGAAAGAGTTTAACAAGCCTAACAAAGAAAGAAGTTACTCATCGTTTAAAAAATCTAATGAAACTTTTTATTTAAGCAAATATGAAAGTGATAATGCTCGCTCGCTTATAGAGCAATCTATGCATGCTGAAGATAATTTAACTATAGTTAACAGAAATGCTAAAACTATAGTTGATAGAATGGTTAATAAGTTAACAGCAGAACCTGATAGTTTTGAACAAGCAGACATGTTAGATGAAGTAATGTCTACTAAAGGTGAAGTCTTACAAAAAATATTATCTGATGCTACATATAGTGTAGATGAATTAAGCGCTGATAACGTAACTAAGTTTTATAATAAAAATGCAGCGGAAGTAGATAACATGCTTAAGGCTGCATATGTTAGAACAATTAAGCAAGAGATACAAGAAAGGTTTAAACAAAAAGATATTACGTCTGAACAATACGAAGAGCTTGAAACAGAAGCTGAAACATCTTTTGGTAAAATTATATCCGAAGAGTTTAGCCGTAAAATAAATGGTAGAGTTACTAAAGTACTAGAAGATTTTCTAGATGATTACAATAAGTTTAGTACCATTGAAGATATTAAATCCAAATACAATGTTTATGAAGCACTAGCTACGGCATTAGACGGTACTAAACATGACTTTGAGTTATTTAAAGACAAGTTAGATGATATTGTAAACTTTCATTTATCTAAAAAACCTAAAGAAGGCGCTTCTGATATTAATACACAAGAAGATTTACTTGCTAGTTTTGCAATGTTTGTTAAAGGTGATATGATAAATGGTGAAGATGCTATACGTTCTATGTGGCATTACTTCCGTTCATTTACAATGGAACGTGCTACCTCATGGAAAATAGGTAGTGATGGTTCAGTTAGTTTAGAAAACACAGTACCTATAGCTGAAAAGCGTAAAATACAAGACTTTACAGAAAAAAGTCTAAACACGCTTAGTGATGGTAAGAAAAATACTAAAATGCTTGAGAACATCATAACATTAGTTAAGATGAAAAATGCAACACAAGCAGAAAAAAATTCTTTAATATTAAATTTTGTAGATGAGTTCTATGAAAAGTTTAGTAGTAATCAATCTGCTCTTAAAGTAGAAGATTTATCTAGAATATATTTAGAAGGTATTACCTTAGATAGGTATTTTTCCAATGACCGTATTGACAACCTTTTACAATCTATAGGTAAATTTGATTATAGTTACTATACGCAAGATGATAAACTACAATATTTAGGGCCAACTATAAGAAAGGTAATAAATTCAGTAAAAAATATATCGTTAAATGACGCGCGTTTACTAGAGCAATATTTTAATGAAGATTGGAATGAGTTTAAAACTCTTTCTGATGAGCAAAGAAGTCAAAGAGCAGTTAAGATTTATTCCCAAGGTAAGCTAAATTACGCATATCCTATTAGAGGAAAAGAAAAATCTTATGATGTTGTATACAAAGAACTTTACAAAAACATGTATACAGCGTTTTATCAATTACAAAACAAGGCTAGTATGTCAGGCATGGTTCTTAACCCTGCTGGTGATTCTGTAGATTTATTTACTAAGTCTGCATACATACATAATAACTTAGATTACTTGCAACGCATGTTGCCTGAGATGAGTAATAGTATGTTTGGAGAAATGTTTAGCCACAATATTATAGCGCAACAAATTAAATTTAAAAACTACATACCAGAGATTGTAACTAATCTTGGTGTGTATGATGGTCGTGTAAATAAAGGTAGAAAAAACTCACAAGTTAAACCTGAAGTATTTACTACAGCAAGAGTATTACATTTAATAGAAAGAGTAATAGCAAAAGCTGACCACTACAATCATTTTGTTGCACAGATGGGTGATTCTAGTAGACAATATTATGTTAATAATGGTATTCTTTGGAAAGGAGCAGAACTTAACAAGCAACTTAGTATAGTAGAAGAACAGGTAGGAAGGAGTTTAAATGTTGACAATGAAGTTAATAGTTTAATACAAAAACTTCGAGATACTGAGTCTTATGATTTTTTATCACAAAATTACAGTGATACAAAAATAGAAAGAGCATTAGAAGCAGCTGTCAAAATAAACTTTGTAAATAAATTTTTGTATTCTGATTTATATTACAATAGAACATACGCACAAACATATGAAAGTAATGGTAAGCGTGTAAAAACAGATTTACCAAAACGTGTTAAAGGTATATCATCACCACTAATAAGTGCACATGGTAAGCGTATAGAGCCTATATTTATTACAGACCCAACACCAAATGGATTACAAGTAGCAGATTCATCATCGTATATGTTACCAGGGCATGCAGAAATGCTTAATACACAATATGGAGAGTTTGAAGATATAGGTAAAAACCTTAAAAGTTTATACTACGGACAGAACCTAGATAATACGTCTTTTGCAAAACAGATGGGAGATTTTGAGGGTGGTAAAAATGTCAAATCACATCATAGACTACCTATATACCTTAAGAGTCATACACACTTAATAACACCAGAGTTTATTAAGAATGCACCTAAAGAGTCTAGAGCGAACATAGAGTTGTTGCAAAAACTTATAAAGAAGCGTTCAGAAGATTTAAGAGGTACAAATACAATACCTGTTATATATTTTACTAGTGCTATTAAAGGTGGTTTGTTACAGTCACAAATGGACAAGGCCTCGTATACAATGGAGCAGGTTAAAGACATTGTTGATAGTGAAAACACGCAGTTACAAAGACCTGGATTAAATGCTAGTTTTGAGTTCAAGATGAAACAGAATAGACTGTATCAGTTTGAAAAAGACGGACAGGTGATGTATGGTTTTGACGGAGAGTTTTTTGGTATACAAAACAAACTAGATAATAACAATAGAGACTCTATATTATCTAAACAATGGATAGCTAATTACGCTACTCTTAATACTGTTAAGACGTTCGCAGGCTTAAACGACATGTCTGGTACTGCTGTAGCAGAAGAACTTAACTCTATACTTGGTAAGGTGCTTATAGCTCAGTATCAAGAAAGCATGGAAGGTAAGCCGTTAGAAACACTATACGATGAAAAGTCAAAAGAGTTTTATACGTATTTAGATAACTTAAGTATTGAAGAGTTTGGGGCGCATTTTATAGGAAACAAGCAATTGTTTAATAATGCTATTGCATCTACCTTTAAAAAGAAAGTAATGCAAATTAGAATGTCTGGTACTCTATCTACAGAGATGGCAGATATAGCTTTTAACTATAAGATAGGTTCTGAAAACTTAATAGAAGATGAGGGTTTAAAGTCTTATAGAGTAGAGAACGGTAAAGTAGAAGTTGCAGAGATAGTTATACCTGCTAACTTAGCTAAAGTACATGATGTAAAAGTAGGAGATTTTATCTTTGCAGCACGTATACCAGATTCTAAAATAGGTGATGGTATTGTATATAAGGTTAAACATGTATTAGGTAGTAGAGCAGGTAATGCTGTAATTATTCCTTCTAGACATGCAACTCTTATGGGTTCTGATAAAGATGGTGACCAATTACATTTAGCTGTTAAAAATAAAGGTAAAGACTTAAAACAATCTGAGCTTTATAAAAATGAGTTTTTAGATTACATAGTAAATCTTTACCAACAAGAAGAGATACTTCCTCTTATTATGCAAGAGGTAGATTTTGATTCTACTATTACAGATAAAGGTCTTAACCATATACGTACTATTCTATCTGATGATGCAAAAGCATTACAAGAGTTTGATAGAGAATTAGACGACTTAAGCTTTTTAGACGAAGAGTCTATACAAGAAAGGTTTATTGGTAATAATGTAATGTTAGGAATTGTAGCATCTTTAAACAGAGCTTTTAATTACTTTGCTTCTGGTATAAGCGCAACACGTAATCCTAACGCTAAAACTAAAATATACTATTCAGACAACAAACAAGGAGAGCCTATAAACATGGCGTTTCTAAATACTGTCAAAGATAGTAATGGTAATTATGTAAACAAGTTAGAGCGTTTAGGTTTTATAGAAAACGTAAATACAAACAATGAACAAGTTTGGTTGTCGTATGCGCAATTCCTAAACTTTATAATAGATGATGGTAAATACGGTAATAGAGCAAGATTCCGTATGCAGGAAGAAAGTGCAAATCATTTTGCATTTATGTTACGTATGGGGCTATCTTTAGAAACTGCTTTAGATGTAATGTTTGACCCTACGTATGTTAAATACATAGAGTTAGTAGGTAAAAACGATTATACAAAAAAAGAAGCATTAATAGCAGCATCAGGAAGTGAAGTTAATTATGGAGTTGCTAATGTTACAGATGCTTACACTATAGATTTAAAAGAAGGTTTCCAAGAAAACCCAGACGCTTTTAATTCATTTATTATAGCGTTAGATAGATTTGGTAAAGACATGAGGTTGTTCCAACAGATGTCATCTTTAGATTCTAAAACTCCTACCTCTTATTTTGAAGCTGTAGTTTTAAACAAAGAATTTGAAGCAGCTATGTCTAGACAAAAAGATATGGCTAGAATGTTTAAAACAAACTCATACCTATCTTCCCAGTACGATATATTTTTAGACTTTACAGAAAAGCTAAAACAAGAAGATATTTTTTCAGAACAAGAAGTAGATTTTGTGTACACTCAAATGAGCAAAACACTAGACTTGTCTAAATCTAAAAACGTTCAACTTTTATACAACGCCTTGCATTACAATAAAATGGCTGTGTATATGAACCCTGAAAAATTTATATCAGACGGTAAGGGTGGTTTAAATTTTACCGACCTTATGTATCAATATGGACCAGCTAAAAAATTCCAATTAGATAACATTGAACGGAAACATGGTAACACAATAAAAGCTGAAGAAGAAAAAATAAAACTAATAAACAAAAAAGCTTACGAGTTATATAAAAGAAATAGAGGTAATGCTTTTATTAAAATATTAGACTTTAAAAACGATAGAAAAGTTATTAGAAGAAAAGGCTCTGTTTCAGAATCGTTTTATTTAAATAGCGTATCTGTACAAAAAAGTTATTACGATTCAATATCTTCTGAACCTATTCTAAACAAATTAAGAAAAGCTTTTTTAGAGTTAGATGTAGAATTGCAAAACTATTTTATTTCGTATGAATTCTTTAATAACAAATTAGGTTCTGGTAAAAACAAATCATTACTACCATTCTTACCTTCAAGTGTAAGAAATGAAGTTAAGAGAACCTCTAAGTTTGTATACGATAAAAGAAATGAAAATACGATACAAAACGAATTATTGCACGCTAATGATTTGTTAGGTGATAAATTAAATGTAGACCAAACTCTTTCTAAAAAAATAGGATACGATGTATTATCAGACCCAGCAGCTTCTACGTATAGACTTTTAGAGCTTATAAACTCTTACGATACAAAAGGATTGCAAGATGCTTTTCATTCTTACAACGTAACTTTAGAAAACTCTAAAGGTGTTTTAACAAGTCCAAGAAGAAACTTTACTAGTGAGTCTTATGAAAACACTT
>Ga0187219_1000133_pt1 | contig 31091 bp, 29 predicted proteins | sample 13SPOviralmetaG_FD_130162 | JGI IMG/M metagenome (GOLD analysis project Ga0187219, IMG submission 130162) | Marine viral communities from the oligotrophic San Pedro Time Series (SPOT) site, San Pedro Channel, CA, USA - 13 SPOT_SRF_2010-07-21... | ecosystem: Environmental > Aquatic > Marine >... | reverse complement strand
TGCTAACTACACCCGACCCTAATGATACTGTAATTTTTATTGAAGACGAAGAGGCTTTTCATAAAGCGTGTTACGAAGGTATGAGGAAGGGAATTGAATGAATGTAACCGTGTACGAGGTTGGACCTCGTGACGGCTTGCAATCATTGAAGCAAAAAATCCCATCAACTCAAAAAATAAAACTTATTGATGCGTTATACGACGCTGGCTTAACAGAAATTGAAGAAGTTAGTTTTGCACACCCGAAACTTGTGCCGCAAATGGCTGATGCCGAAGATGTGTTTCAGCGTGGCGGTGCACTTGTGATGAACAAGCGTGGCTACGATAGGGCGATAGCGACTGGTGCTGAAAAAATAAACATCGTTATCAGCCCGTGTGAAACCTTCAACATGAAGAACATGCGAAAAACCCGAAGTGAACTTGTATTGATGTACAAGACATTCTTGGACAAGACGCCGAAAGAAAATGTTCGGGTCTACATCAGCATGGCATTCGGCTCACCATTCAGTGGCGAAGTTTCGCCTAAAACCATGCTTTCATGCATCCGTGATGCCAAAATGTTTGGAAAAACGGTAGTTTTTGCCGATACAGTGGGGGTAGGGACAAAAAAAGAAGTAGAAATGTGGTCCGAGATGGCCCTACTCGAAGGTATGACTCCCGCACTGCATCTGCATCACAAAGGTGAGGAAGAAAAAGCGTTGCAACTAATTCGTGCAGGACTCATGAATGGTGTTCGTGAATTTGACTCAAGCATCGGTGGACTTGGTGGCTGTCCGTTTGTTGACAACAGCGGCGCAAACCTTTCAACTGAAACGCTGGTGTTGCATCTCAATACTTGGGGATTTAAAACTGGTGTCACTCTTGACGCTTTGAAGAAAGCGTCAAAGATTGCTCGTCAAATATCCAATCATGAAAAAAGAAACTGTGCGTGAAAATCTTCTTCTGTTAATAGCAAATCGTGTATTTCAATATCACCAAGATTATTGTAATTTAAATTATCGTAAAATGAATCACCATACTCGCTATCTTGAGCAAATTTACATGCAATTATTCTTCCAGTTAAATTTTTCAATTTAGCGTACTTTTTGTTGTTTTTTTCGGAAATTATACTGTAAAATAATTCTCTTTGATATGTGCTGTAAGTATCACCTACTTCACAAGGCATTTCCAAAGAAATTACCGAATACCCGCTGGATGCATCAAACGCTACATCTATACCGGTTTTTTTCGATAATTCTTCTGCATATTCTTCTCCTAAAATTTGCAATTCTTCTTCGTATTTTATTCCCATTTCTTCGTATTTTCTTTCATACATTACACTCATCTCCGAGGTAAGTAAAGGTATGAACTCCTATACTTAAAGAAAGTGAGTAAAATCCCGTTTATTCAATGATAAAGACCGTGGAATAGTGGCACAGTAGGCCGCTCGACTGTCTTTGGCATATCCTCAAAGTGCTTGTCTGTTAAGAGTTTGACAACATTTTCCATGTCGGGGTGAATGTTTTCGATGAGTGTACCTTCGTTGGTATCAGTCATCTTGTGTTGACGGTCAAGAGTGGTGAGGTCGCCTCGTAGTGCCTCGGTGATTTGGTGTGGGAGTTGAAGTTCACCTTTGAGCATTCGCCAAGCGAGGTTCATGGGTTCACCAGTTTGAATAAGTGCTGACGCTTCGGGTGGAAGTGGTGGATAACCAACACCACCGTAGTAATTCCCTTCCCAAAGATACAGGCCGTTTCCGAGATGCATAGGTGGTTTTACTTCCTCCTTCTTTTCTTCTTCCGCTTGCTGTGCCTGTTGTTGTGCAAGATGCCGTTCATAATCTCGCCGCAATCTACCACTCGGCACAGCAGTAAGCGGATTAGTAGATTGATTAGCATATGGATTTACTGCTTGAACTCGTTGTTCCGCATCCTTTTGTTTCATACTTCGACCAAGCCCTTGCTCTTGCATTCCCTCAAAGTCAATAGGTTGCATAAAATCACCAAAATGGCGTTTATCTGCTTGAGTTTGAAGAATATTTTTATTACGCTGTTGTTGTGAAATACCCTGCCTTTCTCCCGCCGTAGGTAAATCGCCGGAATAATCCAAATGATATTCATTTTCAGTGAAAAGAGGATAATGTTCGTGTGAATACAAATTTGAAACATGGGTGACTGGAATCGTTTGTCTGTTATTTGCACCTATGTTTCCATCTGCTACAGTCAAAATGTTGGCTTTTGGTTTGTCGGATTTTTCGTCATAGTCATGTCCCACAGCAAACACAGGATGATACCCCCTGTGCTGTTGTCCTTTGTCTGTTTCAACTTGACTTTCTATCGGTTCATCAGTTGTTAGCAAAGGGAAGGTAACACCGGGAAAGTTATCGGGTTTGTTTTTATTTGGTACCCGTTGTTTTTCATTCATTTGTGATAGTAAATCGGGATGCTTATCAACAATCAAATCCAAATACGCCATTGCAAGGTCGTGTGGTGTCAATCCTTCTGCACCTTTTGGCATTTCTTGACCTTGTTTGTATCGTTTGTTAAAGCGGTCATGATAATGCCCTATGTCACGGTTTCCAACATGCGTTTTTGTTTTCTTTGCATGTTCAATAATTGATTTTTTATCAAGACCTTCAAAACCACCAGCCCATGACCACGCTTTCAGCATTTGCCACGACATATCCATCGGTTCACCTGTGGTGATTTGCGAGCCTTGCTTGGCTTTTTCGGCCATTTGTTGACCTCTTTGTTCCATCGAGGCTTGTGCTTGACGGTTTTGCTCAGCGACTTTTTCACCAGCGGAATTAGCAAGGTTTTTCGGAGCGTTAGCAAGATTTTTTCCTGCTTGTTCTGCGGCGGTACTCTTTACCTTATCAATAAATGTTGACCCCACAGCCGCCTTTGCACCTTCCTTTACGGCCTTACCGCCTAACATCCGTGAAGCCGCTCCTATAACCGGTGCGAGAAATTGAGCGTACTTGCGTATGGCAACTCGCCCCTCCATGGTTTTGCGATGCGTCGTCATATCTTTAAGTTAATTGAACATGAGATAAACATGGCGGGGGTTGCGGTACGCAAGGCTGATGACCCCTCTTTGCAAAATGAGTTAGACCAAAGGTATGCTCAACTACCACCGGAATTTTTACCCACTGCACAACAAATTCAAGACACCATCAGTGATACTGGTATCGCAAGAACACCTCAAGAGTTTGAGCAAACTGAACCCTTGGGTGGTAAAAACGAAAGAGCAAGAGAAGGTAAAACAGCAGGAAATTACCTTAATCGTTTAGCCACAGAAGGTGCCATTGCAGAAGGTCTTGTGCGAAGAAAATTTCCATTACTTAATGAATATGGTGTTGATGCGACAAAACTACCCGTGTTAAGAGATTACACTTCTCGTCAAAGCACTTTACCCGAACATGATTTAACAATGCAAACCGAAGGCCAACACTTCGATGAGTATGGAAACATATTATCCGGTGCTATTCCTCCTGTGAATGCAGTAAAAAGATTAAGCGCACGGGACATAGAATACATTGGAAGTGCAGGTGATTTTGGACTAAAACCTGTAAAGGACGCAGAAATAAACTTTAATTGGGAAAGGGACCAAACAAATTATCGTGATACTCCAATTGATTTAGCACGACGACCTGTATTTCCTATTCAAAACGCCGGTTTTGTTTCGCCAGTGGATGTACGGGATGTAAGACGGGCAGAAGCGGCAAATACTGACGGAACGGCCGAACGAGGTTTTGTCGCAATAAGGGGATTTGGTGCCCCTTCGGACAAAGCATTTTCTCGTACAGATATAAGTGGCGAAGGTAGAGAAGGGATTTACACAGCACCGATACCACCCGAAAGACTTGTTGGAACACACCGTCGAGGTGGTCTTAAAGAAAAGGATTTAACTCAAAACACATTTACTTCTATTTTTGATGATGAAAATACAGCACAGCAAATCAATTTACCGGATAACATTCCAAAAAGAGATTTTATACTCAATGAAATGAGGTTGGCCGATATAAATAATGATTCTAACCAATTTGCAATAGAAATGGACACTTTGTATGAAAATGGAGAATTAAGTAAAGAAGAGCGTGATGCCGTTTTTGCTGCCTTTGAAAAAGGTCGAAGATTACAAGTAAAACGGAGTCGTGAAGAACTACCCGAAGAGTGGAGCCAAGGCTCGTTTGGATTCAACAACCCCACTTTAACACCCGAAGAAAAGGAAAAATACAGGCGTCACATATTGGCAATCATAAATCAAAGTGAAGCAGGAAGAAACGCTGGTGGAAGTAAAATGCTGGACATACTGGAATACTTGCGACAGGGGCACAGTCCTGTGCTTAACCCTCGTCCTGTGAAGAAAGCGTTGCCTCGGCACTGGTCGAATTATTTTGATACCGTTAATGAATTACATGAATTTATGCGTGGAAGTGACGGCATGACTCGTGTTTCTTCTCTTGAAGATTTGAAAAATTTGGAAACACCGGCAAATGATAGGAAAGAAGTACAAAATTGGGAATTGGAACACACGGGTAAGGGTATGAAAAGTCTTATTCCGGGTATTGCACAAGGTGAAGTTTTTAATCAAGACTTAGTGGATGAAGGAGTAATATTTGGTTATCCTGCTAACAGAACTTCGTTTTCAACTCATGGTATGGCTGATATACCACCATCGGATTACCCGGAAGGACTTGTTTTTATTGACCAAAAACCCGATTTCCATGCTACACCAAATGAAGGAAGGGTGCAAACAGAAGGTGTAATTCATGGTGGAATAAGCCCCGACCAAGCAATTCTACTAACAGACCCAACAAGACCAATTAATAGAGAAGAGTTAGCAGAAGCGGGCTTTAGCCGCAATAGAGGTCAAAATTGGTTAAGCGGAGTAGATGAAGAATATCATAATACACCACGAGGTTTAGCCGAACAAGCACTCAATAAACTTCCACAACCAAATCCCGAAGCACCTTTCGCCTCCGCTTACGGTACATACAATCCATGGGGTGCACCGAGAACTGTCGATGATGTGTTCCAGTTAAGCAAACCAATGGACATTGCTATGCAACTGCTCAAAGAGCGTGTAAGCCCCGAAGCCAAGCGGCATAAGTTGGAGTACGACAAGAAATACGAATCCAGCCCGGAGAGAGTCAAGTATCGAGAGGACTTGAACCGTGAACGCCGTCGCCGTGGTATCTATGGAAGTCATAATCATAAGGATGTTAGCCACACCGAGGGCGGCAAATTGACCCTTGAAGGCGAGCATGAAAACAGGGCACGGCACTTCAAAGATAAGGGAACCCTTCGACATGAGTAAGTATTCACTTACCTCACTTATGTCAAAAGTCAAGTCAACTTTTTGACCATTCTAAATGTCACTTCATTCATAGGTACTACTCTTAATATTATAGTAAGTATAGTAGTAGTAAATAATGACACAAACTGGTTTAGTCAAAATTGTGAGTGAAGTTTTGACATAAGTGAAGAAAGCGAAATGCTTATATTGACCATATTGATGACCACGAGTGAGGACAATGCAACAAGGTAGCGACACATCCGAAGCCGAAATCCGTCTTATGGGCCTAATTCTTGCACAATCAGCACTCGTTGGTTTAGCGATTGGTTTGTTTGATGCAGATATGTGGTTGAACACAGAAGACGCAATGGTGAACGGTTTCACTTATGCAATGGCGGCTTTCTTTGTACAAGGGATTGCTTATTATTTCTTTAAAATGTTCTTTGAGCGAAATATGCAAGAGCGAGTCCGGGTTCAAAATCTTGAAAGAGAGCGTCAAGGTCGATACCGCACTATGCAGTACACCTTTGATAATCGAAGAGCAGAAATGGAACTTCGTATGCAAGAAGCACAACTTGAGGCTGAAATGCGATGGATGGAATCAAATCCCGGTAAAATGCCTCCTTCGTGGGGCGTGCCCGGCGGTTCCACTTCGCTTGTGCAACAACAAGAAAACATGTTGACTAAGAATCCGCCAAGTCATTCAGCAAATTTGAAAAATCCTGTCAATCTTGGAATCAAAGAAGAAGTGCCTCTCACTAAGGATGGAAAGCCCGATAAGCGATTCAAGAAAGATTGAGTGGTGATGTTTTGGGCCGAATTTTCAAAACACCTACTGATGATTCGACCGAAGCCACGCTTCGTGCAATGCATACACAAAATACACTTGATAATTACTATGAAAGAGGCGTAGGGTGGCTACGCACATTTTTATTCAGCAGTTCTGCTGTCCTTATTACCAGTTTTTGGGAAATGAAGACAGGAGAATCAGCATGGGAAAACACGGTGGAGTGGATATGGACAAAGATACAAAATTTAGCAGACTGGTTATGGGGGTTCTTAGATGGTTGAGCCAGCAAGTACAGCGGTTGTTGGAGCGATGGTTTGGGGAAAAGCCGCCTTTAACGCATGGAAGCCACGCAAAGTCGGCATTTACGGCGCAGGATTGACTGGTAAAACCACACTGGATAGATACATGACAACTCCGGGTGAGATGGAAGAAATACCCGAAGATGAACGCACAGCACATTTCAAAATGCTTGGTAGGTTTGTATTACCAAAACCAACACGCAAAAGAATATCTTGGAAGGGAGAAAAGCGTGTTGTGTTTTCTTCCGATATAGGCGGTCAAGAGCGTTTTTGGAATTTGTGGGTTGACGATATGGTGAATCGACAAGTCGAGTGTGTAATTTACATGTTCGATGACAGGTCAGTCAAAGGTGGAGATGAAGCGTTACAGCAGATTGCAGGTTTCAAATATCTTGTCGATGCTATAGTTCACAGACAATATCGCTATCGAAATTTTAAAAGTCGAATGAAGGGTAAAAAATACAGACCTAAACTCATCATGCTTGTAGCCAATAAAGCAGACCGATTCTTCGATGAAACTGCCATGATGTTGTGGCAACAAGACCGTATTGGAGAACATAAAATTTTTGATGCCTTTCGAGATGACCTTATTCGTTTACAAAAGGCAGGTATCCCTACTCGAAAAAGTTTCATGGCTACTCGTATCGGTTGGAATGTGGAACCGACTTTAATTTCTCTTTTGACAACATAGGTGATAATATGACAAAAACAACGATAGCATCAGTAGGAAAAACAAGTAACAGTGTTCGTACTGTTATTCCAATGTGGATTGCAGAATTAATGAAATTAGGCAAAGGAGATAAACTCGATTGGACATTAATGTGGGATACTGAAACTCAAAAACACACAATTGAAGTAAAGAAGGTGGAATAAATGATGAATTTTAACAGACAACCACAACAGCGTTTAGGGGATGCTAATGAAGCACATCTTTACGCTTTAGCACAACAAGGTAATAGTACACTTTCTCATGCGGCTTTGATGGAACAGGCTACCGCACAACAACAAATGCAGAATGTGGCAAGTGAGAACAACCTCCAAGTTCCAAAAGTGAATTTTTATCCTTCTCGACATCCCGACCCAAACAAAGCAAGAAGAAAAGACATTAAGCAAGCATATTCTCTTCTTATGCCTTCAAAAAGAAGTATTTTTAATCCTGTTCGTACATTTTTAGGAAGAAAGTACAGGTATGATAAGCAAACGAATGTTTGTGTGGTTGACGGGTGTGATTGTGCACAATTGATTCAATACGACAATTTGTATGCTAAAATTACTGATGAAGATACGGGAAGAAATCTTTGGGAAATGTATTGGAGAAATCCTGTTACTGGTGAAGCAGAAGCGTTCATTGCAAAAGATAAGGTGACGAATGGAAGAAAGATGAGAGGTACATACTGTCCCGAACATCTTCATTTGTACCATTTGTTGTGCAAATGGGAAACAGAAGATGAGAAAGTAAGGGAGTCTAATCCTCGCCGTCTTCGTGACCATGTAAAACGAGGTGTAAGTGTAGTGACTGTACCTGTTGCGTCAATTGCTAAAAAAGACCCAACACCACCTATGCTTGAAAAGTATGAGCCGTTTTTTGCAGAACTGATGAGAGATTCAAAGAAGACAAACGGTATCAGTTTAATTCACTATCAAAATCCTGTGACAAAACAGAATGATGTAACAATGGTGGTGTTCGATTTGCGTATTTTTGAACACGAAATGGCTATGATGAATCAACCTACAGCCGCCTTTCAAAATATGATGGGCGTGCAAAACACTCTTGAACAAGAACCACTTGGAGTAAGTGAGTGAGATGTTAGGACTCGGTAATAATAATCAAGCACCTATGAACACAGGTGCGTTAAATTTGGGTGTATCTGCCCAACAACCTATGATGCAACAGCAACAATGGGGTCAACAACCATCACCCTATGGGGCAATGGGGGCATCCCCCTTTATGCAAGGAATGACTGGTGGTGCATCCAATCAATGGGGTCAACAACCAGTTGCCCCACCAAGTGAAATTGAAATGCAAATTATGTTGTTGCGAGGAATTGTACCTGTTGACAGATTCTTGGCCAGTCAACAAATGGCTACACTTGTTCAATTGCTTAACAATCTAATGAGTTTTAGTGTACTCGAAGTGATGAAAAACGCAGTGTTCGTTGAAGATGGTGATGGTAATCTCAAAATGGATATTACACAACTTCCTTCTCACTTACAAACAATGAGTGCTGAGAACATCAAAGCGGATTTTAATACAATACAAAGTACCGCACAGCAAAACATTTCCACAGCAGAAGGTACACAACAACAAATCGCTATGATGGCACAACAATCGCTTATGGGCGGAGCACTTTCAGCGGCTTTGGCTGATGAAGGAATGATGGAAAAAGTCGGCGGTGGAGTAGGTAGCGTTGCACGAGGACTTATGGGGTTGAGATGATGGATAAATACACAGGTCAATTCACACAATCATTTTCAACAACGGCACTTGATGTGTTAAATCCAAGTAGAAGTATTATTGTTGACATGATAATGGTACAAATCCTTTCAGCCATCGTTGTATTATCTATGCTGTTGATTTTCAAAGGTGGAGAAATTGGGCAACAAAACGCTTCGTACCTGCTTGTTGGATTATTCGGCACCATGGTATTCTTGAGTGCTGTGTATTCAAGAATTACGAGAGGCTGACGGCCATTTCTTTAATGGGCATTTAGAATTACTAAGTGACGCTTTTGTTTTAATTCCGCAACCACACATGTCGCATCTCCGCTTCTCCCCACCATAAGGACACGAAGCGCATATTCTGATTCGTTCTTCTCGAATAATAATCGGGGCATACCGCCCATTCACAGCGTCTTTCAAAGCCGTAGTAAGGCTTTTCATCGTTTCAAACGATAAGGGTATTTTTGCTATCCTCGGTCGCCTTTTCATAGTCCCACTAAATTTGTTTAATTCGCAATCGTTTTTAGTGTGTGCTACTTAACACCCACATGGCGGGAGAGAAAGTAGTGAAACGCTCCTGCTCTTTTTGTGTTCATGAAGAGCGTGATTCTCTTGAAGAGCAAATGCTTCAAGGTATGATTTCCGCCAAACAATTAGACAAAGATATGGGGTGGAGAACAAACACTTCCGACCGTCATTACCGCAATCACATGGGAGAATACCATATGGCTTCAAACACCGATTGCGCTTTGTGCACCACACCTATTCGTGGTGACTACGAAAGAGCATATTTCGATGATGGGAGTGTGAGTGCGGCTATTGCCGAAGAACTTGGAATCTCCGAAGACAATGTGTATCATCATATGAGGCATCACTTTCAGCCTCTTGTACAGAAATCCGCCGCAGTGGAAGTAGCACTTGTGGCAGGTCAAGAAATTAATTTACTGCGCTCTAATGCGGAAAAGTTAAATCATAAACTAAGTGAATTGATGGATGAGGGTACTGTGCATGAAGACGGGTTTGTTCGTGATGCTGTTGCTCTTCACAAAGAAGTTCGTGAAACAGTCAAAGATTTACTCCGCTTCCAAGACCAATGGGGTGCGAAGAGCGATGGTCAACAAGTCAACCAAACATTCAACATCTTACAAGTTGAATTGGGTAAGGAAAGTCCCGAAACTTGGATGAGGATTAAAAAGCAACTTCAAGAAAATGCGGGGGTCTAAAGATGCCAATGGGTCGAGGTTCGGACACACGCATGTATGCACCTCGTAGTGAATCCAATAAATTACATTCATCAGCAAATGAAGATGAGGATAAGTACAATCCTGCTTCACCCGAATACAACGATAAAAAGCGTGATGAAAAGAAGCGCAAGGAAGAAGAGAAGAAAGCACAGCGTTCTAAAATTAAGCACATCAAAATTCGTGCAACTCAAGGACTAAGTGGCGAAGAAGCACCTACACCGTTGGATGACGGTAACAAGCGTGATGATGAGCGTGAAATGGGACTACAAGGTGGCCCTGCTGGTAGTCGTGGGCACATGCTCGACCTTGCTACAGGTGCAAAGTCCGGTACAGGTTCAGCCATGAGTCCGGGTCTTCCTATTGCAATGAGTGAGCCAATGAACGATGCTTGGAGTACATTACTCAAGCGTGAAACACCACGCACAATCGCAGGGCGACGAAAGCGTGAAGCACGACAACAGTTCCGTCCATCAACTGGGCAATTCAAAGCACCTCCGGGTGGTATGAGTGGTGGAGCAGGGGCTACGATGAAGCGTTTCAAAGCACAGATGCGTGGTGTTAAAAGTGGAAAAAAGACAGGTTTGATGAAACCGCATTTGGCTGTTGAAATGAGTCACCGAGGTATTCAAACCAAACAACCGCTTTCTAAAGACCCACAAAAATACACAGCATATCGAGGACAATCCGAGGCTCGTAAAATTTTGGGTAATGTTCGTACTCCTTTTTCTCCACACGCACGATTCGGTGCTCGTTCTAACACGGCAGGTCCAACAGGTGCAGGTCGTCTTAGCGGCTTGTTGCCAAATCAAAGAGGTTTGATGAATCGCCCGTCAATCCGTCCTATGCGTGTCCGTCGCCCTCGTATGCCTCGTATAAATGCTCCACCTCCGCCTACTCCACCGGGTATGCCATCAGTACAATCAAGTGTACCGAGCGTACCAGCACCATCATCATCTATTATGATGAGTGAAGACCGTTATCGAAGTGAAATACTCAAAGCACGAAACAGTTTACATCGCATCGAATTGTTGAATCTTATGCGAAGACTCATTCAAGCAAAAGAGCGTGAGGCTAAAATTAAGAAAAACCTTACTGCTACTGACTCCGCACAAGTGCCCGGTCATCCTGTTGGAGTTAAGCCGACTGATGATGAAGACCCTCAAGGTCCAACTGAAAATCTTGAAACCGATGCTAAAACATTCGGTCTTGACCCTGCAAGTGCACTTGTAGGTCGTGGGGGAAGAATGGGATGATTCGAGTAGGTCGTCCATTCAAGAAAGCGGAGAGCGTTACTGCTTATCTGCAAGGTGGAAAGCGATTATTGCGAAACCCTCCTGCACAGGCATTTAGACCGGAAGGTGAAATGGATTATCCTGCTTTTGCTCACGATGGAGAAGAATTACTACCCGGTGAATGGGCGAAAGGTCCACACGACGAGCATGTGTTTGATACAGGCTTCGCTCAACATCGACACGGTATTGATGCAGTAATTCACAAAGTGGGTGAGTTCCTTCGTGCAAGAGGAATACAAGTACCCGCAAAAGATGTAATTCAACACGCAATTGAACAATTTAATGATAATCACACACATGCTGATGAACACGAATTAGCACATGTGGATTCGGAGGAATGGAGAAAACTTCGTGCGTCTGTTTTACCTGCTGGTGATTCGGCATACAACTCCGAAACCAACGAGGTAACGCATACTCGCCCTGTGAGAACGCAAGGTGGTACAAAAATTACCAATTACACGAATAAAAATTATCAAGATAACCAGCACGGGCGATTTATCGAATCGTATTCTAATCCAATGCATTTTGAAATCATTCGAGCACTTGAGCAACTCGGTGTACCTACCAGTGAAATTAATCAAGGTTTGAAGTTTCTTCGTTATCCGTATTTACCTGCTGAACAATTGGTTCAATCAGCAGGTAAATTTGGAAAAGTGATTCGTAATCACAAACCACACGGTAATGAAATCACACAACGAATGCGTGACCAATCCCCCGAAGGTTACTTTGGTGACACAGAAGGAATTTTTAGTTACGAAAATTTACACCATCTTCCCGACGCTTACTTCTATCCAGTAGTAAGTCGAAGTCAAAAACAAAAATCCGGCAAGCCACAAAACTTTGAACAGCAAAGCGGGCTTTACAAGCAAGCACAAGCAATGATTGGTAAAGCGTTGGAACAAGGTTTAGACCACATTCCTAACATCAATGTGAGTGTTAATACAGGTAGCATAGGTGCACCGCAGATGATTAACAGACCTCTTCATGAAATTTTAACCACGCCCGATTTGCGTGAAACTCTTATTCGAGATATGGCTCATGCACCTGCAATGATGTACCTGTTTGGCCGTAGTGGACAAGGAAATACCAAGAAATTGTACGACCATATGATGGATAAGTACGGTGAAACAGAAGGGAATCTTTCGGCTGAGGAACAAAGAAAATATCTTCGACAAGGCGAAAAGGGTGGAAAGGGGGTTCATACTATGGCCGCAAATATCCACGCTCTTGCTCGTGCATCGGGTAAGGGTTCAAGAGATGGTTACAATCGTTTCAGTGACCATCCAATCACAGAAGAAGAATTAAAATTATTGAATATGCCATACAGTGAAAATCTTATGGGTCAAGTTGACCGCTATCGTTCTGTTATTGAAGCATTAGCAGACCATCAAGCAAGTGCAATGGGTGGAGAAGTAAAGCGAGGACTTGGTGACATTCCAACTGACCCGTATATTGGACCGGAGTTTTCCAACTATCCCGAAATTGACCCCCTCCTTGGTACAATGAATACAGCACTTGAACCACACATGGATGCTTACATGCATGAAGTCCATGATTTTGCACCCACGGATGCGTTTGACCCATCCCTAACACAGTCGCCCGGAAGTGAGGTATCTTCACCGACTCCTATATCCGTACCATCTCCTGCGGAACCGGCTTCTTTTCCTCCGGCACAACCGGGCGGCACCTTTCCTCATACTCCTATGCAACAGTTTCAACAAATTCGCCCGCAGATTGGTCAATTTTCTCCCGACCAGTACAGGGAAATGCTTGAAGCGGCAGGTAGACGAAGGCCGCAACCTCTCACTGGACAACCTCTTAGCGATGCCGAACATCGCTCTCAACAAGCGTTTGCTGACCCACAGCAAACCATGTTAAGCCAGTATTACAAATCAATGGACTCCGTTATGGATGATGTGATGAAGATTATCAAAGGTGGTCTAAGATGAGTAAGAAAGTATTGATTCGTAAAAATGCGGGTGCTGGCGTCCAAGGGTTTTACGACATTAGTGGAGAACGACCATCATTCGGTCAATTAGCCAACCGTACTTTCCGTGACCCTACCGCCAGTTCATGGCAGAAAATTAATGCTGGACTTGGAATGCTTGGTAAAATTGGTGCGGCTGGTGTGACTGGTATGCAAACAGCACATGGACTTCAAGGAGGAAATATGGGAGCGGCTTTGCAAGTTCCGCAAGCGTATATGGGTCTTGACCCCACTGCTGGACAATCGAATGCTGTCACACCACATGAACAGCAAATGGAAATGCAACGCAAGAATGCAGAAGAGCAACGAAAAAATCAACTTGCCGCTATGAATACTCTTGGTATTTCGGCGGTGGATATGTATCAAAGAGGTGCAAGAGGTCAACCAGCGCAAGCACCGTATGATTGGGGTAACCAAGCACCGCAACCACAACCAGCGGAAACACAACCAGCGCAAGCACAACCAGCGCAACCAGTAGCAGTAACTCGACCTTCTGTATTCTCTTCTGCACCTCCATCTCCACACCCTGCTGGAAATAGACCACCGGGTATGCCAGCACGAGCAGGTGTAGTGGATGTTGGAGGTGGAACTCTTAATCCCAACATGGTACCACCTATACCAAGTCCAGCGGGATTACCCGGTGATACAACTGGCACTCCTGTGGGTAGCGAGGTACAAGAATCAGCGGCACAACAACCAGCGATGACTCCCGAAGAAGTAGCGCAAGCAATACCACCAGCGGCACCGGGAATGTTCCCACAGCCACCTGCGGCCTCTACTCCTGCTCAAGACGCCCCTACGCTCCGGCCTTATCCTCCCGGCCCGGCGAACCCTGCTCCTGCGACTCCTGCTCCTGCTCCTGCTCCTGCTCCTGCTCCTGCTCCTGCTCCTGCTCCTGCTCCTGCTCCTGCCCCGGTTGCTGTAGAAAAACCTGTGGAAAAACCTGTGGAAAACAATTGGACAAAACAAAAAAGTTGGTTGGATGAAGAACCTACCTTCAACGATAACAGACAGGGGGACAACACAGGAAAAACAGCAGTGTTAACACCCATACGACGAATGAATAAAGATGGTTATTCTACTGGTTGGGACGCAACTCCCGCTGAACTCCAACGACAGAAGGAATTTGATGCAAGAGAGCAAGAAAGAAGGTATCAACCACGAGATATAACTCCAAGAGCGGGTGCCACCCCCACATCCACTCATCGTGGTAATTTCAAACGAACAACACTACCAGTGCGTATGAATGAAGAACGCCCACCAGTAGCAATAAAGCCTCCTGTGAATACTGGTGGTATGGGTTCAAATGCTATGGAAGATGCAAAGATACCTACATTAAGAGATAATCCACTTTTCACCGGCTCCGGTAAAGATTTCGGTGTACCAAAAGGTTCCAATCAAGAAAGACTTCAAAGAGAAGAAAGTAATAAGCAAGAAGAAGAAAGTGCTAAGGATTTTGAAGATATTTACGCAGGACATGATTGGATGAATGATTATGGAACCCGCAATAAACCGTTTTGGGAGCAAAGTAATGCTGAGAATCCATTCGCAAGAAAGAGTTTCATTCAAATGATTTTCAACGAGTTTGGCGACATGCTTCGCAAGGCTGACCCACATGTAGCAGGACTACTTGCTATGCGTATTTACATGGATAAATTCATGAGGTGATACCTTGAGTGACATGGAAGAATTTATTCACGATATGGACCGAAAAATGTCGGCCAAGTCATTTGAGTATTTTTTTACACAAATTTTAGGCTTTGATTTTTCCGACCATCACAAGTCGTGGGACGAGGGGTTGGAAGAACACAGGTATTACTGTGTGAAAGCAAGTCGTGACCACGGTAAATCCGTGTTTTTCATGTCGTATGCACTGTGGATTGCCGCTTTTCAACCCGGAACGCATGTAATGATTTTCTCACACTCTCTTGAACAGACGCTTGAACACATGCGTTTTATTCGTAACAACATTGAGGGTACTCCTTGTCTTAGGCATCTTATTCCCGAAGGTCGCCCTTGGCGAAAAACCTACTTTGAATTTAACAATGGTAGTCGTATGATGGCAAAGTCAACAGGTGGAGGTACTCGTGGTTTCCACCCGAATGTTGTTGTTTGTGACGATATTCTATGGGGTACAACTGGTACTGAACTACAGCGTGCCGCTGACTGGTTTTACGGTGTTTTGTTACCTGTTCTTCACCACACAGGGCGTTTGATGATGGTTGGTACTCCGTTCAGTTACAACGATTTATACTCACAGTTAGAAGAAACAGAAACCTTCCAAGTGGAAACATATCCAGCAATCAACCCAAATGGGGAGGCACTTTGGCCCGAACGGTGGGACTTGGATTCACTTGAGCAACGGCGACTTTCCATGCCAGCAATTCAATTTTCTCGTGAGTATCTTTGTGAACCTATTCACGATGTTGCGAGTATGTTCCCCAACGATGTATTGGAAAAAGCACGCAACAAAGACCTTGTGTTGCTTGACAGGGCTGATACCGAATTTGATGCAGAAGGTGAAGTGGCAGGTGTCTTTGGGCAACATTTCATCGGGTGGGACACAGCGATTGCTTCGGATAAAAACGCTGACTTTACTGCAATGACCGTTATGCGTATGTTACCTAACGAGAATGTCAAACAAATTGTAGGTATCGTGCATGAGCGTGGTATGAGCGGTTTAGCACAGAAGAATCAAATTATGATGCTTAACAACCGTTTCCAGCCCGATTTGATTGAACTTGAAGGGAATAACTTCCAGCGTATGTTCCAAGCAGAACTTCTTGAAATGCGACAAGATATACCAATCAAGACTTTTATGACCACTCGCACTCGTAAAGAGAGTTTGTTCATGTCACTACTGATGGCATTTGAGCAGGGTCAAATTCAAACACCGTATGGTGATAAGCGTAGCCGTGAGTTCACACACAAACTTGAAACAGAACTGAACCGTTTTGGTATGCAGAAGAATGGTAAGTTGGAAAGTGTGGGTACTCACGATGACTTGGCTATGTCGCTTGCTCTTGCTAACTGGGCCACTAAAGAGTTCAAAGGTAGTGTTGTGCTACTCGATGATGTATTACCCGGCTTTGATGAGTGGATTCGTGGAAAACCACACCGCTCACAAGACGACAGTCCGGCTGATGGGTGGATGATACCGTGATATTTCCTTTTGACGAGTGGGGTTTTTGAAAATGACTTGTGAATGTGGACATTGTGTTGGAATAGCAAACGCTTGGGATTCTCTTGAAAAGAAATTATGCCCTGCTGGTAAAGCCGCCGCAAAAAAGAAATTCGATGTTTATCCATCAGCCTATGCTAATGGATGGGCTGTACAATACTGTCGTGGTAAATTCAAAAAGAAGAAAGGAGGCAAAAAGAAATGACCGATATTGATTATGTGATGGCCTTTCTCAAGTCAAAAGAAGATGGGAAACTTCAACTAAAGAAAGACAAGTGTTGCTGTGGAGGTACAAAGAACACACCGTGTGTTTGTATGATACAAGGAAATGATTGTTCTGCATCTTCTCCTAAGTGTCCTTGTTACGCTTTAATGGATAAGCAAAAGAAATCAATTAAGAAAATGGTTGGTGTATTTTGAAATGTCACGATGCACCTGCCACGACACGCTAATTGTCAAAAATTTGAACCGATGGTTCAAAGAAAAGTGGGTTGATGTATCACGAAAGGACAAAGATGGCAAGCATCCTCCGTGTGGGCGTAGTAAAGCCAGTAAATCAAGCAAAGGTTATCCTAAGTGTCGCCCTTCCGTCAAAGTATCAAGTAAGACTCCAAACACCAGTGGTTCTATGTCCGAAGGTCAAAAGAGAGCCGCTACAAAACGCAAGCGTGCAAAAAAGCAAGGTGTTGGTGGTAAACCTACAGTGGTGAAAGCAATGAAAGATGAGAAGAAAGGCAAGAAAGGTATGGTTATGGTGATTGCGCTCACTGCTAAACCAAAAAAAGTCGCCGTCAAAAAGAAAAAAGATTAAAACTAAAGGTCAATTGAGTGGTCATTATGTGGGGGAGTTTATTCATAGGCGACGAGTACGATGTACCGTTGAATTTTGTTGATGAATTTTCCAACACGGTGATTAAAAGTCTATCTCAGCACCCTAAATTTCAACCTTTGGAAGTTCCGGTGAAATCTCTACAGACTCCTACTACCGACTTTACTGTTAAGAAAGCATTTGCTGAAAATGGTGATGGTTGGTTTGAATCTCAATACGGTACTGATGCTAACACAATCATTAGAATGTGTCGAAAAATGCGTAGACACGATAAGGTATTCAAATCGGAGTACGACCAAATTATAAATGATATTCGTAAAGTTAAAGCGTTGGAAGTGGATACGACGATTAAATCACTTTCTTGGTCCGATGGGTTTGAAGATGTTATTCGTAACATTGGGCTGAGTGACCGTTCACTCAAATCATTGCGTAAGTTTGGCGAAGCGAGAAGTACAAGTTTGCAAAAAGCATGTCAACAGTATCTCAAAGCATTAACAGTGCTTGAGCATCTTAACGGTAAAAACGATTGGAATATAGACGACCAGCAGAATTGGGTCGATGCTAATCAAATGAAAAAAGATTCACAGAAGATGTGGAAGAACACTTTACATCAAATTGACAAATTAAGTAAACATGATGTTCAAGCACTTAATTACGCATCGAAAGTTCTTGAAGAAGAGGGTGCACTTGGAAGTAGGGAAATTATACGAAGAGGGTATGGTGTGTTGAATAAGTCAATGTCTGTTAATAAAATGTCATCCTTACTCAAAATGTACGGTGAAGAAGTTGATGTGTATAGAGGTGGTGCAAGAGGCACTTTTGTTAAACAAGGACCGAAAGGACTCATTATCAAAGATGCGTGGGCGTACACTGCTGGATTTGTTGATGCTGATGGTAGTATTTTCATTTCCGAAAGAGGTGACCCTCGTGTTACTATCGTTGCCAGTGGAGATAACGGTAAAACTCACTGCGAAGAATTACAAAAAATGATTGGTTGTGGCCGACTTGTTTCGGACCAAAAACTTGCAAAGAATACAATCAAACCTGTTCACCGCCTAATCTTTTCGTCTAAAAACGATATTCGTGGAGTATTGAAGGGTATTATACCCCACTTGAAATTAAAATCGTTACAAGCAAAGGCTGTATTGAATTATATTGATGAGAAAGATTCAATGAGAAAAACCGAATTGTATCAACTTGTTACTTTTAATAATTGGAAAGAGCATAAAAACAAAGCCACCTCTCTACTTGATAAGTGGGGCTTGAATGCTGACACCATAGGCGGATATGCGGAGGGACTTTGATGGCGGAAGAAGAAGGCAGAATCAGTCGATTTTTATCAGCACTCGGAGGGCCATTTAAGCGTAAGGAAAGCCCTACTCCTACTATGCCGCTTTGGACAAGTGGTATTCAAGAACCTGTGATGGCGCAGGGAATTACTATTCCAGCACTGTACGCTGTGAGTAATGAATCGTTAATTCTTCGTACAGTTCTTGCTAAACTTAGGCAAGAGATGTTTCGTAGAGGATACTATTGGGAGAAGAAATTCGCTCGAAAATGTACGGTTTGTGAAGAAGAGTATCAAAGCGAAGTGGAAAATTGTGCTGAATGTGGGGGTTCTGTGAGAAAACCCGACATTGATGAACTTACTTATCCGAAATGGTTGTTGAAACAAGAAAACAGTATGGAGCAATCATTCATTCATGTAATGAATGAGGTAGAAAGCGACCTAAACATTGTCGATGATGCATTCATTATACTGGTGAAAGAATACTTCATTGACCCTAAGACAAAGGAAGTGGCTTTCTTCCGTGTTAAAGAAATTATGAGAGGTGACCCAATCTTCATGCGTATTGTTGCTGACAAGCGTGGTGTTCGTGGTGGACGGTACAAAATTTGTCTAATTCATCGTGACGAAGTGAAAACACATGCGGAAGATGATACTTGCGAAGTTTGTGGTGCAGACCTTCACGATGTTCATTATGTGAACATGGCGGGAAGTGGAAAGACACAGTATTTCGTGGCAGGAGAAATTCTGCATGTGAGTAAGTACAAACCTTCCAAACTTTATGGTCGAAGTCCAGTGAACACAATGTGGCGACAAGCCATGACTTTGACCGCTATGGACAATTACATTTACACTGCATATCAAAAGAGAAGGATGCCAAAGGGTATTGTGTCGGTTACTACAGATAATCTTGAGTCGATGAAATCATTTTGGAAATCAGTTGATGAAAAGATGGAGCGTGACCCACACTATGTTCCGAAGGTAGGTATTGAATCATCTTCCGGTCGTGGTGGCGTGAACTGGATTAAGTTCATGGATACCCTTGAAGAGATGCAGTATATTGCCGTTCGTGATGAAATACGAAATCGCATTGCCGCCTTCTATGGTGTGTCAAGTGTTTTTATGGTCGATGCAGGAAAATCGGGCGGATTAAACAACGATGGTATGCAGATTCTTGTAACTAACAGGGCCGTAGAGTTTGGTCAAAAAGTCTACACCGAAGTTCTTTTCCCTCGAATGCTTAAGGAAATGAGTGTTAATGATTGGAAGTTGACACTCTATCCAAATGAAGAAGAAGATGAAATTACTCGACTACGCCGTGACTCGGAAGAACTCAATGTTGCACAGCGTATGGCACAACTTGGTTTCATGCCCGAACTTATCGAAGACACAGCAAATCGTGATATTCGTTTCACTTACAAGCGACCTCAACCACAGCCACAACAACAAGCACCACCTCCCGGTGGAGCACCACCTCCCGGTGGAGCACCACCTCCGGGTATGCCTCCGGGTATGCCTCCGGGTATGCCTCCGGGTGGAGCACCACCAATGATGCCACCACAACAAAGAGGACCGCAAATGCCACCACAACTTGCTCAACAAATTATGCCTCCACCTCAACCGGGTGGACAGGGTGTAGGACTTCGTAATCGAGGGCCAGCGGCCCCGCAAAGAAGGAATAGTATGGGTAGCGGAGCACCATTTTCAAATGTACAGCAAAGAGGCCCGGAGCCTTCTATGCAACAAAATTTGAGTAATGCTCTTTTGAACGCAAGACGCCCTCGTGGTCAATAACCTTCTTAAATACGAATACCATGAGGCAAACATAGCAGGGATTAACATGGACTTACTGAAAATGCACCCAATGGCACGAAAAATGGAACAAGCGCAGAAGGCTTTCATCTCCGCTTTAGAAAACGGTGACGGCCAAATGGCCAAGCAACAACTCACCGAAGTGCAAAAACTCAGTGATTTCCTTGCAGAAGACCTTCAAGGTGAAATCGCTAAATCATCCGATGTTGTTACCCCGCAAGGCCCACGAGATATTTTTGCTGGCGGAGTACCTGTTGTTAAGATGCAAACGAAGGAAACTGTTAGCCCTGTTCTTGAAGGACAACGACTTGGCTTCATGTCTTCTGCTCGACACACTACAAACTACAAGCGTTCTGCTGGTTCTTACGGACGACGAGTTTGAGGTGTTTAAATGAGTGATACCTCAAACGCCGAACAATTAATCGGAGTGTTAATTCATAAAATGGAGTCAATGGATTCCAATCTTATGCTTTTGAAAGCAGAAAACGATGCTATGAAGAAGATTATCAATAATCCTCAGCAATTACTCAAGAAGATGGGTCTTGTTACAGTCGCTACACCTTTTACAAACGATTTGTCTGTTGACCCTTTCCGTGGTGATATGGCACTTGAAGGAGGGACTCTCCTTAAGAGTCAACCGGGTATCGGTACAATGAGCAATGAAGACATTCACAACATGTCGTGGGAACAAATTCACGAAATGGCTATGGCAACAAAGGAGGTTTGAATATGAAACCAAGACCAGTAGAAAACGGGTATCTAACAAAGGCAATTGAATTTGAACAACGACTCGACCGTTTGGAAAAAGCAAAGTGTGACTGTGGAAAAAAACCTTGTAAGTGTAAAGACTGTCCAAGTTGCGGTTCTAAAATGAACAAGATGGGTTGCATGAAAATGGGCTGTGGTGGAAAGATGGCAAAGGCCGCAATCGAAAATCCAAAGCCACTTCCAAAAGAAAAAATCACTGATGTGAACCCACACTTGGTCACCGAATCGGGTGGTCAAACCAAGACCTCTTACTACACTACCAATGGTCATAATATCGAATCCGAAGATGTACCTGTTAAGAAGATTCCAAAAGAAAATTCTAAAATCGAACAACTTGGCTCACGATTGAATCCTCATGAGGGTACTGGTGCCGAGCGTGAAGATACTGCTGGTGAAAAGAAGAATCTTAAGAAGTCTTCAAAGGCTGAAATGCGAGAAAGAAATGTTCCGATGCTTTGTGGTACCTGTGGTGGTTCTAAAGACAGTGGATGTAAAGGTCCGATGCCCGGTACCGACATTCTTGCTTGTCCTGCATTCAAACCGCTTTGAGGCGGTGATTGAATGAATGACCATTTCTATGTGTGTAGCAACGAACTACTGAAATCACTTGAGGATGGTCTTGACCTTCGTACAAGTGCCGCTGAGTACATTATTGCTTTTAACAATTTAAAAACAGTTCCAACTGATTCTTTGTACAAGTCGTTGAAAGGAACGGCAGACCTCATCATCAAAGATGAAAAAGATGAAGATGAAGATGAATATAAAGCAGAAGAACAAACATACAATCTACCCGAAGGTATAGGTTATATGATGGCCATGCAACATTCTCATGGTGAACCTACAAACCATGTTTGGAAAGATGGTCTTCAATCCCCCGTGTCGTCAAACAGACGACATGCTGTTTGGCCATATTATCAACCTTCATCGGGTGCACACCCGTATCAACGACACCACTTTCCATTCCACGAAACAAACCACCCTCTTCTACGCTCTAATTCAGTGACGGGAAAACCACATTATATTGAAATGCTCAAATCGTGGGCACTTGGTGGGCATGGAGAAAAAGAAAAGGAAATGGAAAAAGCATTCTTTAATTCGTTAGGAAAAAAGCATCCTTTTGTTAGTGGTGCACAAATAGGTGGTAAGAAGATAGGTATAGTGGGTGATACTCAACCACACGGAACTATGCATCATCATCAGTACGATTTATACAATCGTGATTTTTATCGTTGGCAAAAGAAAAACGGTGGGTTGTATGACAATATGCTTGCTGAGGGTCTTGAGCCGAAAGAAGCACTACAGCGTATGCGTGAAGCGCACTTTGATGCAAGAGCCGAAGAGTGGGAGTCAAACGACACATCTCTTAATATCGACACTTACGAAGAACATCCAAACAATCTTGGTCACCTTGGGTACAAACTTGGACTTGAATGGTTTAGTCCCGAAGAGCGAACTGCTATAATGAAACATTTAGATGAAAAGGGGATTGATAAACACCCAACAATTACTTTGCCTAACGGTGAAAAGATTCCATCTGCTCGTTTAACTTACAATGCTCTTATGCGTATGACACCCGAAATGAATTGGGCGATTCGACCAATGACAATGCCGGGTAGAAACGCACCGTACAACCTTGAGGATAACGATAATGATTATATTAAAGGTGAAGAAGGGATGTTTTTACAAAGTCAATTGGGAAATCTTGCTCATACAAAAATGGATTCTTTAGATGGAGAATCTTTAGCGAGTATTATTTTACAACGAATAAAAGACAATCACACGGTAGAAGGTCAACCTGCAAGAAAAATACGGCGTCTTCCTCGTCTTGACATTCATAAAAACCCAATGAAAGAAATGGAGTATGAAGAATTATTGGATGCTTCAAGGATTCACAGCAAAGGTAACCATAAAGATAACATCCGAATGTCCAAGAGCGACTTGATGTATTTAGCGGGCTATGACCCGAATACTGGTGAATTGTTACAAGACCACCCACTACACGGTCGTTTAGAAGAACCTTTGGTGAATGCAGAATTTATTGATGAAATAGAGTCAATGGCTAAAAGTGGTGCGACATTACATCAATTAGCAAAAGAAATACGCAACCATCGTAGTTTCTTCACTGCTGTACACGGCCCACACCCGGATGAAGATAAGTCGGGTTATTGGCAAATGTCTAAAGACGGTGATTTCACTTTTGGACCGGGAAAGTTTTGGAGTACGCCGTATCAAGGCACTGGTGGAGCAGGAATGTCTTACAGCACCTACATGGAAATTTTACACGCTACTCACGCTAATGATGATGGGCTTTCTCCTTTAACAGAACTATCCGATGGTGGAAACAACTACATTCATCCTAATCCCGATAACACCACTTTAGCAAATCACTTCATGCCTTTGAAAACAAGGTTGATAGGTGATGTTCAACAAAAAATGAAAAAAATAGGTTCCGAAAAGAAACAATTTGTGAGTACGGGTAAAGGATTTTTGTACAATAACGATGGGCGGCTTTTACAAAATTTGCTGAGTCCTTTTGGTGTTTCTAAGAAAAATAGAGGTCGAGAGGGTTCCACTGATAAAAACAATCACGCTGAACACAAATCTACATTAAATCCCCAATATGAATACGCCATTCGACACCTTTCACAAGCAGAAAGAAAAAATCGTTATGGAACTCATTTGATTCCTTTTGCCTTTCCACACACTTCAAATCCTACTCTACACATTGCTGGTAAAACCGCTTACGGTTCATCACCGAGTGACACAAACATGCATAAAAATGCAATGTTAGCACACTTTATTGAAACGCTTGGTGGTCGTATGAATCATCTTAATACACCTGCCAAAAAGAATATGATGGCTGTAAAAGATTTTTTGAGGGGTGACGAGGCATTTAGTGGCGGAGGTACCAAAGAAGAGTTTATTGATTTTATGCGATGGGGAAGCAAGGGATACTCTTTCGATGCTATGAAGAATAAGGTATTGGATGATAAGACATTGAATCACGGACTTGCCGCAGTTAATCATGTGTCTAAAATTATAGGCTCCAAAAACCCTAAAGCGATTCTTGAATTTCTTAGCAATAAAGAAAATCATGATGAATTAAATCGTGCGATGCTTGCTCGTAATTTGGGCGAATTTGATGACGGTAAACTCAATGATTCTATCAGTATGCTGATTGGCTCACCTGCTTCCAAAGACAATCCTACACCAACAGGAATGCACGCTGAGGTAGCACAGAAAACAAAAAACCAAAAAAATAAGACCACGGTAGTTCCAAGTGAAACTGACGCAATAACAAGAATGTTGCAGTTTGGTGGTGACTTACCAGCCTCGCAAAAAGAAAATGAATTAATTACAGAATTAACTGAAATAAACCAACTCTTTGCTAATGCACAAACACCACAAGAAAAGTTTTCTTTGAGAGAAGAAATGATGGGTAAAGAAAAAGAATTAGCGAATATTCAACAAAGAATTGCCGATAATACGAATAAAAAGCAAAGTAGTCATTGGGAAAAAGACGCAAACCGAACTCAGCAATTAATGAGTGGACACCGAAAGACAATTGCACAAGTAGCCCGTGACATTATTCTTCCTAAGTATCTTGAACATGACCCCGATGCGTTTGACCCAAATAATCCTCAACAGTTTATTGATAACAACGCACAACTCTTCCGTGATGCTCAAAGATATATTCTTAGTGTTCCTCATTCTGTACATGGTATTCATACTACAAACTACGGTATAGATGTAGATTCAAAGGTAAAGGCAAAGGGGACGGTCCCTTTTCATTCGACTGTAGCAAATCATCTTTCTACCGATGGGAAAATGATTGACGGGAACATGAGTGTACCCGAAGTGTTAAAAATTCTTAATGTGGAAGCAACGCCAGTTGCAAAGGAAAAAGCACGAGAATTGATTGACGCTTCATCAAAATCAAACACACCGCTCTTTGCATCAACTGTGAAAGACATTCTCACAAGCGGAAAGGTTGAAGGTTTTCAAGGTATTAATCTTAATCACTTTTCAAATGAAGAGTTGATGAGTAAACCCGAAGAAGAGTTGAGCGACGAAGAAAGATTTTATCGAGGTGTGAGGGAAAATGGATACCATCAAACATTCAAAGAAACTCACGCTGGAATGGATACCAAACAATCAAGAACGCACTTTTCTCACGCAATACCTCGTGGTGTTGCCATGCAACTTAATCCACAGCAATTTCAAATGTCGCTTTTGTCTGCTGGTTTAGGTGTTATTACAGGAGATTTACATAATGCCAAAGGTACTGCGAGTAAAACAAAAGCCCGTAAAACAAATGAAACCAAAAACCATCTTGACACTATGGTGCATTTCGACCCAAGAATTTTAGATGAAGAGGAAGGAATCTTTACTCCGGGTGAAGAAATTGTTGAATCCGCTGGTTTAGGACAACGACCGGTAGGGGCACCTAATCCAAATAACACTTCAGTTATGGATACTTTTGATTCGGGTGCATGGCATCATGGATACGAAGCATCACCTACTCTTGGTGCAGAATTTGACGCACAGGGTAATGTTATGGTAGGAAATCAAGTGAAAACAGGTCTTTACCACAGCGTACCCGAAGAACTTTCCACACTTGTGCATGGGAAGGAAACTGTACAAAATGTGTGGGGTAATGCACCACCTCCTATGTATTCCGATAACGCTCACCAAAGTATGAACATGGAAACCGCTGAAACTGCCAGTGAAGTACCATACACTGTTTCTGCCAGTGAAATGACAGACTTGATTACTTCTATGCTTGACCCCGATGTGTTGCTATCCAAAGGTGATGACGCTAAATGGAGTCCACCGGTTAGACCCATGCACCGTATTTTTGAAATGGGTGACCTTGAGCACTTAAGAGGATTTAGCGGTTCGTGGGTAGTGAGTAAATGGTACAATGGTAAAAGAATTATTATTGTACGCAGTGACGATGAAATTACAGCGTATGATGAGAATGGTCGGAAGAAGGGACTTCGTAAGGCAACTAAAGAAGCACTTGATAAGATGAATGACAAGAACTACACATTGGACGCTATACTTGGAGAAGAAGAACTCAACATTATTGACATTCTCAATTATGATGATACAAATGTGGCTGAAATGGCTTTGTTTGAACGACTTAAGATTCTTCGTTCACAGTTTGATAGTCAAGAACATGTAATAGTACCCGGACCTCACGACACTCGTATGACTGATGATGATGGACTTGAAGAGGCTGTAAAGAATTTACAAGATGACCATGAAAACATACTTCTTCGTGATAACAAATCCACATACATGCGTGGAGAGCGACGACACCCAAAGTGGATTGTGTATCGAAACACTCGTGATTTTAACTTCATTGTTCTTGACCGTCGTGGGAAAGGACCGTTTACTTACCAGTTAGGCGCAGGACCAATTCTTGAAATTGATGGTCTTGGAAACAGGGCAATCGAACATAAGGGTGAACAGTACATGGATGTGGGTACAGCGCATAATCAATCTAAAACATTCAAAATAGGTGATATTGTTCGTGCTTCCGTTACAGGAATTTCAAAGAAGAATCGAAAGAATCGTCCGGTGTACAATGTGCAATTCAAACAACTTGAAGGTGAGGGTGAAGGTGAGGGTGCCGCCAGTACAGAATCACTCGATTTGATGACAAAGGCGTTTGAGCCATTACTAATTCCTCATGACATTGAATGTGGTGATGGTGAAATACAGATTATCCTTAAGGACATTGATACTGTTCGTTACCAAGTTGAAGACTTGAACGGTATGTGGTGTGTACATTCCCCAAAAAGCACAATGGGTGACATGATGAAGAGTGATTATCCTGTGGTCTTGGCTGAGAGCCTTTTGCCTTATTGGTCGAGTGTCGCTCCCCTCATGATGAAGGGTATCTTGACTAAAGCGACTGAGGTAGATATGCCTAAGAAGCCAACAGAAGAACAAATGGATGAAGGAAGTGTTGGTATTCTTGAAGAAGATGATGATAATCGTATTCTCAAACCTAATCAAACCAAGAAGGCATTGGAAATTATTGTTCGTGCATTGGATAAAATTTCCAAAGAGAAGATGACATGGACTGGTCCGAAAGGTTTGGGTATAGATGTAGGAACCCCACAAGAGTCGCCTCGTGGTCCTACACAACTACGAAACGAATCCACACTTCCCGATTTTGATGGTGAAAAGAAAAATCACGATGAAATAAAAGAGAAGAAAAAAGACAGACTGAACCACATAAAGGTGCAAACAGATGAAGGTGAAGATTTGTCTATAGACTACGATGGTGACCAACCATTAGTATCTCATTCTTAGCGTGTGGTATAAATACCATAACAATCAGTCGAATGGTTAATGCTCACCATGCAACGACCTACTGACGGTATCACTCTTCTCAAGAGTGGTAACGATTTGGTTGTCGCTGGCTACGCATCGGTTGAACTTGTTGACAAGCAAGGTGACCTCATTACCCGTGGAGCACTACGAGATGCTTTTGATGGGTTCATGAAAGGTGACAAATACCGCAATGTACAATTGGCACACTCCAACATTCAAGTTGGTGAAGTAATTGACAACTACATTGATTCTAACGGACGAATGTGGAAATCCGAAGTGGATGACACAGGAATGTTCGTTGTAGTACAACTCCGCAATGATATTGAGAAGGCTCGTGAAGTAGCCGCTGAAATCCGCAAGGGTAACCTTCGTGGATTTTCCATTGGAGGACAAGCATTCAAGCGAGTGCGAAAGTCCGACATGGAAAAAGGCGACTATCAAGAGATTTCAAAGATGGAGTTGCATGAGGTTACGATTTGTGAAAAGGGTATTAATCCCGAAGCACAATTCCGAATTTTGAAGGAGGACACTACTATGACAGAAGATAACAGTGATTTGAACGGCATTATGTCGAGGCTTGAAGCACGATTGGACGCAATGGAAAAGGGAGAACTACCTCCTGCCCTCCGTGAGCACATGAAGGGTAAAGAAGGCTCCGATGAAAAAGAAGAAAAGAAAACCGAAGAAAAAGGTGACGATGATATGAAAGAAGATGAAAAGAAAGACGACAAGATGTACATGAAGGGTGAATACAGCGATGTTATTTCCTCCGAATACCTTTCTTGGATGGAAAACACTCTCAAGTCTGCTGGTGTTGACACCATGGGTGCACGACAACACTTCGATAACTTGGAGAAGGCACAACTTGGTGGCTTCGACAACCCCGATGCCGTTGACGGTGCTGACTACTTTGCTGGTCAAGTCCGTGGCCGTGGCCAAGAAGGAGGTTCCCCCTCAACCGGTGCAATCAACGCTATCACCGCATCCGGTGGAAAGACCCCATCCGGTGCTCTCGGACCTGCAACTCTCTCTAAGGGATACCTCAACTCAAACAATGTGAGTGATTCCGACATTGAAGCGGCTTACGAAGTCTACAAAGCCGCCGCAAGCGAACAATATTTCCGCAACGACCTTGAAGGACACTTTGCAAAGCGTTTGCAAAACGAAATGCAATTAGCAAAGTCCGAACAAGAAAAGGCCGCTTTCGACGCACGAGAACCACTTTCGACTATCGTGAAGTCTATTGAACAACTATCCGACCGAATTGACAACATTGGAACTGGTGGCTCGACCTCAATCCAAAAGTCTGCTTCTTCCGTCGATGTACCTTCCACGCAAGACCTCGCCAACATGGGTTGGGATGAGGTTCATTCGCTTGCACAGCGAACATTGCGAGGGGCTTGAAAAACAAAATAAATGAGGTGAACAATTATGGCACGAGATTATATCCGAAACATTACAGACATGGAACGCTACTACTACGGCGCAGGTAACTCAATGGGTTACTCATACTCCGGTAGCGAACTACTCAAGGCAGACGCACCAATGCTCTCGACTACTGCTGGTACTTACCAAGCAATCTACGGTCGAAAGGTTTGGAGCCAGTTGAACCAAGAGTTCAACGCCTTCTCAATTCTACCAAAGCGACCATGGGAACGCAGTGGATGGCGAGTCATCACTGAGCGACCTTCGTTTGCTGTTGGCGGCGGTGTTGCAGAAAACGCAACCCTACCCGACACCACCAAGCCTGTCTTCCAGCACATTGCCGCAAAGCCGAAGACTGTGGTTCACACCTTCGACATGAGCGAAACCGCTATGTTCCTCTCCGACAAGGACGACGGACTTGGTGACATTCGTGCTATCCTTAAGGAAGAAATGGGTAAGCACCACGCCGAGCACATCAACAAGATGCTCACTGTTGACAAGGCTACTGTTGCCGGAAACGACTTTGAATCTCTTGACCGTGTTACTACTGGTGCCTCCGCTGGCTCCGCAGAAGACATGTACAGCATTGACCGAAGTGAAAACACTTGGTCCCTTGCAGAACACGATGAGAACTCCGGTACTGACCGAACTCTCTCCCTCGACCACTTGGACAACTTGTTCCAAAAGTGCTGGACTCGTGGTGGAAATCCAAAGGTCATCCTCACTGGATACGACACTTTGATGCGCTTGCAACAACTCCTACAGTCGCAACAGCGATTCATGGAAGAGAAGCGAGTTACTCCTACCTACAACGGTGTGAAGGGTGTCCCCGGTATCGAAGCCGGTTTCATCGTCGCTACCTACAACGGTGTTCCAATCATCCCATCTAAGGATATTCAAACAGACACTTTGAGCCGTATGTACTTCCTTGACACTGATTACTTGTACTTTAGTACAGCAATTCCAACCCAATACTTTGAGAGCGGTATTGAAACTGGCGACCCGTTCGCTATCAACCGCCTCGGACAAGAAGGAATGTACCGTACTATGGGTGAACTATGGACGACTTTCTTCGGTGGACACGGTTCAATCCGTGACCTCAAGTGAGGGTTGCAAAAAATTATGGATGTGAAATAATATGGTAGCAACAACAACCAAAACAGAAAAAGGACTTAGCATCAAAGTAGCAGACAGCGACTTCACACTCGTTGACATTCTTGCTGATATTGACATGCGAACAGGAACACCCGTTGATGAAACGGGTTGGTTAGACGGTAATGCTGGTGGTTCATACCCCGGCTCTCTTACCGGATTTACCGCACAGAACACTGATGGTAACGCTTTGGGTAGCCTACGAATGGTTACTTTCACTGCAAACATCGTTCAAGCGACAACCGTTGAACCTCTATTGTTTTCAGCGGGTGCTTCAAAGATTCTCGGAATTGTCGGAATTGTTTCGGCAACTTCCGCAAAAGATGTGACAGCAACAATGACCAACACAGGTAAAGTTGGTGCAGATGCAACGGTCGCTCCCCTCGCAACAGGTGGAGCATTGCCTTGTCTTATCTTGGAATCCGAAAGCGCAAATCAAGTAGTGCAGGTTACTGTGCTACTGCTTAACTGAGCGTGAATTAGATGCCTAAAGTGACCTTTACTGGGCCATTCTATGAAAGGCGGCGAAGAGATTCGCCTACTTCATGGATTCGTGGACAAGTAGTTGAAGTCACACAAGCATGGCTGGACGAGTGGCGACATACGCTACCCGAAAAGCACTTCAAAATTGAAGAGGATGAAGAAGTCACTGTTGACAGTGGCGATGACGGAATCCCCGACAACGGTTGGTCACGAAAGGCAATCCTTAAGTGGTTGACCGACAACGAAGTGAGCAAGGGTAGTGGTTATCTTACGAAGACCGCCGCCCTTGCTCTCGTTGAAGGGCATCTAAACACAACAAATGAATAAGGTGAAAAAATATGGGAACTGTAGAACAAGATATACGAACGCATGTAGTAGGCGACCTTTTGATGTTGACCGGTACATTTGTAGCAGGTGGAAGAGAAGTTGATTACTCAAGCCATCTTACCAGCGTGATAGCCTCCGGTGGACACAT
>Ga0187219_1000132_pt1 | contig 31137 bp, 46 predicted proteins | sample 13SPOviralmetaG_FD_130162 | JGI IMG/M metagenome (GOLD analysis project Ga0187219, IMG submission 130162) | Marine viral communities from the oligotrophic San Pedro Time Series (SPOT) site, San Pedro Channel, CA, USA - 13 SPOT_SRF_2010-07-21... | ecosystem: Environmental > Aquatic > Marine >... | reverse complement strand
TTGAATATGATTCAGTAAGGAGGGATGCGTAAACACCATCGGCAACTTGTGAAAAGTTCCATGCTCCTTTAACGGTAGGTCTATTTACAGAAGTAATTGTGCTTGAGCCTTTGTAAATAGTACCCGATAGTGATTCTGTCAACTCACCAATTACTTGACCTCCACTTTCAATAGTCAAAGAATTAACTTGTAAATTTCTTCGTGCCGGAACTAAAGCCTTATGTGCGGTATTACCACCGGAGTTTTTGATAATAAGATTATACCATCTTACAGTAAACCCAGTAGGGTAATCTATGTAATCGCCCGAAGTCGGAATAATAAAACTTGTGTCGGTGTCGAAAGACCAAGTTGACTGTCCGGTGTCAAAATCAACACTTAGTAAAGCAAATGAAGTAGTGCTATCTATTTGAAATATCTTTTTGCTATTATCTCTTTTACTATTTAACCCACTATCCCATGTGTTTAAGACGATTTCTTTAAATCGGTAAAATTTAACTGACCCATGTATACTGGAAGTAGGGGGTACATAGTCACAAGAAAATTTCCCACCGTCCAACTCAACTATTGGGTATACTCCATCGTCAAAATATAATACGCCTTTGCTATTACTGTTCGTAATATGCATAACTATCTTACTTCTACCTACAAATGTTTGATTGCTCCCACATAAGAAATACCTATTACTAGAACCGCTTGCGAACGAGCCAGTAAGATTAATTGTACTAGTACTACCGACACTGTTTATTATCTTTGAATCCACATACATTAAAGTTCCACCCGTTCCGGTCATATTAAGTACTTGGCCTTTCAAATCAAGTGAAGGGTCATATGTTATAGTTAGTTCTACTGGCGTAAGTTCTGTCGCCATACCAGTTGCACTCGTAACTGTTATTTCGTTGCTACCTAATGAACTTATTTCAAATGTCGAGTTATTACCTGCGGTGGCTGCTCCACTTACGGTGATAACCATACCAACTCTAAACCCTAACTGCTCAAGACTAAATCCTGTGGCGGGATTAGGTATAAACTTACCACTTACATTTATTGTAAAATTATTTATAACTTGTACTTGGTTGTAGCCTTCATAAGAAGTAAACTTTGCTAATGCGGCAGTAGCACCTGCTAATTCACATAAACCAAACCCTTTACCGGCAGCGAGAGTAGTAGCATGTCCGAAGTGGACATTATCATTAGCGACGGGTACAGTATTAGCCCCTGTACCATCGGCGTTATCAGCCCAATTAGTAGCAGTAGTCCAAAGTTGATTTGCTTCCAAATTAGCAATCCAGTATCTATCAGCCATTAATCATCAACTCATGCTAGGCGTGTCTTTGTTTTACCAGTAGCAAAGGCTGAACCCGATGCTTCGGCAATCAAAGCCACCGCCTCATCAGCCCGTTGCTGATAAGTGATGATTTGTTGCTGAAACCTGCGGTCATAAACACTTTGCATATCTTCACTATAATATGACGGTACAGTATCAACAAGAATATTAAGGGAGTCGAGGCACACTAAGAATTTAATTGCACTCTCTTTAAGGGTAGTATCAACGGCTGCACTTCCGACTCCATACAAAGAGCCTCTAGCCATCTTATTTACTTGGGCAGTTCTAATCGTGATTAACTCCGTTATAGTTGCTTCATTCAGTCCTCTCGGCCTGTTGAGCAAATCCCGTATGTTATCAGTTGTGACCGCCATCAGTATCACCTACACACCATTTGTCGTTAAAATCTTTTGGTACATCTAAGACAATACATTCTTTAGGTGGCTCTTGGCTTCTACCCATCAAGTAAACTAATTTAGTGTTGGCTATAACATGAGCGAACTCACTGTTAGGAATCCAATAGATATGACCACTCTCAAGTAGTTGTACAGGATGACCTTTGCCGACCCTACTTGAAGGTAGAGCCAGTCTAAACATATACCCATTACCGTCAATCCAGTACTTGAGTCTGTGTTCAAGTTCAGCCACACTAGCATTCTTGGGAATGGATATTCCCTTTTGCTTTAACTTCTTTATTAAAGTTGCTTTAGTCACTTAAAGACCTCACAGACAACCTGTGATTGTACAGATACGGTTTGTTTTACCGGCTGCTGCTCCGTCTTGGGATTCGTGAATAACTGTTCCCATGTAAGAGGTAAGTAGCCATGAGAAACCGACACCCTCGATACGAGTTAGTTCAGTCTCTTGGAATCCGTCACCGTTGTAAGTAAAGAACTCTCCTGTCTCCGAACCGGCAATCATAAGGATTGCACCGACTGTACCTGCACCGCCGGTAGGAATAGCCTTACCTGCGCCGTAGTCACGAGTGTAGTAAACATCTAGGCTAACCATTGAGTTCAATCTCTCTTGTAGAGACATTAATACATTGGTGTATAGACGAGTGTTCATCATGTCGGCTCTTAGTTCAGCAGGTAGGACTAGTGCTAGTCTTTCGTTGCCGGAAACTCTTGCGTTCTTGAAAATCAAGTCCATAGCGTTTAGAATATCTGCTTCGGGGTCTGCACCACCGGCTGCCCAAAGAGCAGTAGCGGCTTGTGCTTGACCTGCACCTGCAACCAACTTCGATAGAATGTGGTTGTCAATTAGGTCGGCTCTTGCTTGGATAATAGCCATCTGTTGACGGTTCATGTTTTCCCAAGTTTCGCCTCTAAGTAGAGTGGAGTCTAGGAAGACACATCGGCCTTGACCCTTTTCTAGTTTAACCGAGTAGTTGGAAGTTCCAATCATGGTCGGGTCAACTACTGCGTTGTCGTCCAATGGGTATTTGAAAGTTCCTTCACTACCTGTGTACCATGTGAATGATAACCATCCAACAGTTCTAACGCCAACAAGTTGTGTACCTATTGCGATAGTTGTTGATTGTAGTTGAATAAAGTCTCTTAATGTTTGCTCTAACACTGAATCCGCTTTACCGAATGGGCTAAGTTTAGGTGCTACTAGAGCGTCTGCTTGTACTATTTGTTCTAATGTTTCGTTTGCCATCTTAATCATCTCCTGTTTTTATTTATTATTGCCTCAAGCACTCCTACAAAGTACTGGAATTAAGTCTCCACTTACTGCGGTATAGGACTCACCCATGTAATATCCTACAAATTTCGCACCTGTGGAAGTAGTTGAAACTCTTCCTTCTTCGCCACTCGCACCTGCGGTGTGGACATAGAGGGATTCTCCGATTGTCAAAAGACCTGCGGTGTGAACTACAATATATTGAACTCCGGCTAGAGGGAGAATTGATACTGATGCGTCAGCAGCAGCCTCTAAGTTTCCGGCTGCGTCACGACTTGATTCATCAATTGTGACACCGACTGGAATATCGGCCTTGTCAGCCGTTGCTTCTATGTTTGCGCCGTTTCTTTTTACTAACAGTCCTTTTTGTGGGAATACACTTCTTAAACTGCTGCTATTTACTGGGGTTAATCCGCTATATGTTGTCATTTCATCATCTCCTATTTTAGTTAAGTTCCTCGTACAATCTTGCTCTTGAGTCATCTGCTCCGGTCATTACACCGTTGTAAGCATTGACCCAAGAATTATAACATCTTGCGTAGAGGGATTCGGATACTTCGACTTTCTTACCGTTGAAATAACTTGCTACAACTGGCTCGGAAGTTTGTTCGGAAGCAACCGCAGGGGTGCTTGCCGGTTCAGCAGGGGTCATTTCGACCACTGGCTCGACTACTGGTGCAGGTCGGGAGGATTCCCAAGATGCAATCATGGAAGTCAAAGTCTCGGATGAGAACTCATCGTGTCCTTTAATTCCAAGTTCGCTTGCCTTGCTAACTAGAGCAACACGAGCGTCTTCGGCTCTTGCTACTTCGCTTGCTTCAAATTCTGCTATCTTTGCTTCCTTAAGAGCCAATTCTGCCTTCAATGCTTCCATCTCTTCGGAAGCGACGATTGATTCTGTTTCAATAATCTGTTCTTCGGTCATTTTATTCACCTTCGAGTAATCAGTGCTACCATCGGGTTGATACTTAAAAGTTTCATTTGCCTCAACTTTTACTGCTGATTCGATATTAGCCTCTTGGTACGCCGGTTTATGCACAATTGCTAGGTGGTCGAACTGGAAATCGTCAGCGAACCACATAGTCGGGCGACCCCCTTCTTCATCGGATTCTATTATCTCCGAAGGTATTCCAGTGCCGCCGATAGATACTCCGTATTCCGGCTTCATCCATAGACCCGATTCAAGAGCCTCGAACAATTCCGCCCTGTGGACTTCGGCTACATATCTAACTACATATCCATCCGGCTTTGCTATGTACATAGTTTCAGTGACAGTACCTACAACGGCTTCGTCAACTCCGCCTTCCATATTACGAGTGAACCTACCCATCTCGGACTTAGGATGGTTTAGTGTTACATCAGCACCTATCATTCTATTTGCTAGGGTGGATGCTAGTTCCGGTGCGATAGCCCAATTATTCTTATTGACACCATCATGGAATGCTATTCCGCTAATTCTAATGTAACTTCTACCAGTGGATGCTTCTACTACTGTATTAATATCGTCTATCTCGATACTACAAGTAACCGCTACTCTAACGCACATACCGCCTTGTCGCTCATATCCGTCTTTACACCCCTTCCCATCTTCATAAGCATATTTCTTTTCCTTATCATAATCCGCCTCATGGTCTGTATCGTCATGGGCTTCGTCTTGGTCTTTGAACTTGTGGCCTTCGTGAGCAGCCATACATTCCTCTTCGGAATATCCGGCTTCTTGACACCTTGACATATACTCGCCGTGTGTCTCATCATCTTTAGGAGAAGGTTCAGCAGCCTCTTTAGAGATAGGTACACAGTTAGGTACTTCTCTACCGTTTTTCTTTTTCATACCGTATTGCTCATAACCTTCGGTACATGGGTCATCCTTGTCTTTGGCTTCATGCCCAGTACAACCGCAACCACAGTCCTCTTTTTTGTCGCCACAGTCACCAATCTCGCTGCTCATTTTGTTTACAGGTGTACTGCTCCACATCTTACAAGACCAATAACCGGCTTTTGTTTTATCCTTTTTCTCGGAACAGTTGTGGCGGTCACGGAATGCTTTGCGTCGTTTTGGGTCGTCACGCTTGATTTCCATATTAGGGTCACCAAAGCGCACGATAACTACATTACCACTACTATTCTTTACATATACTGCGAATTTCTTAGCACCGCCCTTTGTTCGGAATGGTTTATTAAGTGTGACTTTACGCCCCTTGTATTCGGCTGCGGTGGCTTCAATGCCCCAATCTTCGTATTCTTCGCTCATATTAACATCTCCAAATTTCTTTGTTGTGACTCGTAATACCCTCAAAAATATCTTCGGGCATGTTTAAGGATATATCGTCTATCTTTTGAACTTTCTTATAGCCTAACTTTTCCACAACTTTAATTAAATTTTCTTTTTTACTATCCTCTATTGGGTTAATAACCGTGACCTTGATACTATCTTTTAACAGACGAGAGTTATTTCTTTTTTCTAATAAGAATGAATGTAAGCCTTTATTTCTATGTTCCTTTCTAATGTAAGTATTACCTACTAATACTATATCATCAGTCACCCTAAGAGAACCAGTATATGCTATCGCCTTATCCTCATGGTATAATACCCAAAAGGACATTCTATCGAATATAGGAGGATAGCCTTTATCGCTTGCGGTAGGAACTTTACTTCCCCAAACTATTTCTAAATCAATATGAGTTAATCCGCATACTACATACATAGTATCACTTTTTCTTTAGAATTGGTTTTAATTCAGTAGTCATATTAAGTTTAATCTTTTCAATTTCTTGTTCATGCAATTGAGCCGACTTTTTAATTTCATTTTCATGTTGTTGAGATGCTTTTTCTAAAGCAATTGTATGGTCATCCATAGCCGACTTAAGTTCTCGGTTATGCTTTAGTTCAGTCGGGATATTATCAACTTCTTGAGTTTGTTCGGACTCCCACATACGGAGAACTGTTGAAAGAGCAGGTGCGGCGACACCACCGATAATGGCGATAAGTGCTATGAAACCATCTAAGTTTTCAAGAACTACTTCGGGTTTCCATATACCCATACCTACTACTGCTCCACATGCTAGAAGCCATAAATAAATTGCAGGTTTCACAGTACTTGAAACCATTTTGTCGTTAAAACTATTGCCGTTCTTTCCCACTTTCATTCCTCCATCATCTCGCTTTCATCCGGTTGTGCTTCTTCGGGGTCTTTATTCTCGTTCTCACGAGGCAACTCGCCCGTTGATTTATCGTTAGTCGTTGCGTTATTTCTATGTTTTCCTAGTTCGCCCTTTTCAGCAGGTAAACCTAAATCTTCACGAGCCTCATTCAATGTGGTTAACCCTGCATCGTAAGCCATAGTGACTCTTCTTGTATGCTCGAATGGAGATTCTTCATCCATAGGGTCGAATACTAACTTAGGTAAGTCGGCCATAGTATGAGCGATGCCTAGTAATTCAAGATGCTTTGAAAATAACATGCGTATAGACTGTGCTAGGATAGTCTGTAATCTACGGATTGCCTGTACAGACCATTGACTAGCATTGTATGTTGCAGCGAAGGTAGAGCCTCTTTCTTGACCCATAGATACTCTTGGTACATGAAGCACTGATGATATATCAGCGTTAACTGAATCTAAGAAGCCGGAGTTATCGGGGATAGTATTCTTTAAGTCCACAAACTCCATGTTAACATAGTGGGGTAGGATAGGAACTTGGTCGGCTCTTAGACCGTCAAGAAGTGAACCTACCGAATCCATGATATAGTTAAGCCTCTCCTGTTGTTCGTCGGGGTCTGTAATATTCTCAACTGCGCTCGCATCAATAGTAATGTATTGCTTTGTTAGACTGTCCTCTAATGCTATACGGTTATTCATACTGTTATACTTTGCTCGGATAGCCTGTTGTAGTGATTCAAAGCGAGATGCACCCCATACACCGTAAGTCCATCGGCCAAGTCTGTCTCTAAACCAGTAGGAACGGTAATCTATTCTTATGTGTAATATTTCCGATGCCTTAAACTTCATAACATCTCGACCTTGTTCTCGTAGAACATATGTCTTCGCTTCCATAATAGCGTTGTCTTTATCAGTTTGTGTATTTGCCGGTCTATCATCGAGGATAGTGATTTGGGCAATAGGTAGGGATTGAATCTGTGTTATACCAACTCCCGATTTACCTACTAGTTTTGATACATCATTACCGTAAACCATCAAATTTCTCATGCCATTTATTAGTAAATCGTCAAAATCAATGATTTCTTCGGCTAAGGATTTTATTGCATTTCGTATTGAAGCATTTCTACCACCTACTAACTTGTATTTGTTAGCAGTTAAGGAGATTGTTCTTACTGCGCCGTTGAGTTCGGGGTCGTAGTTGAGCATACTGTCAAACAAATCAAACTTGTTTGTGTAATCTTGATTAGCCCTAAGCCCTTCGGTGTTCTTAACTATGTCATCTATACCTGCCGCAATAAAGTTAAATGGTGTGCTGCTTTGCTTACTAGCGGTAGCACGAGTAGGTATGTGTATATTATGTGATTCCTTTGCGGTCACAATTCGAGAAAATGGATTCCACCACGCCATGTGTTGCGCTATTTGCGATTCGCTACTTTAATATTCTGCGCTTTTTATATTTCTTATATACCAAAAATCCAGTAAAAGACCAAAAAAGTACTTCTAGCACCAATAAAGTTATCGAAATACCCTTAAGTGGGCTGATTAACTCATCAATGTCGAATTTTTGGCTCATTGTTCTCAAGCAATTATCGGCTCTAATGATGTATTATTGTTATCACAAAAAGCCCACATACTTACTATTGTTAGGTCTTCTATTACGCCTAATGCCTTTTGGTTTGGAATTAGTTTTGCTCTTATCCCACCCACCAGTAATACCAGTAGCCATAGGTAGTGCTGCATTTGTCTTAGGTTTGAACTGGTCTATTGCGTGAGCCAGTGCCATAACTGTATCGTTATGCTTGCCAACATCAATAATATCCCCATTCTTCCATACATGGTTTTCTAATTCGTCTAGTATGATACCTACTTTCTTTCTTATGTCATCACTTCCGAAGGGGAATACTATTAACTCTCTCTCGAACCACACTCTTAAGCGATTCATCAGTCCTTGCTTCAATCCTTTGTTGGATGCTTTGGACTGGCGATAATCTATGTGGCCGCCCTTTTGCTCTATAACAGTTTCGTATAATCTTTGGAAACCTACATCTTCCGCAGCCACAGGTGCTTTGAAGTGTTTAGCCCACTCGATAATTACATCGGCTTGCTTGTCCGGCGGAAAGTCATTCTTGCGCCACATATCAACAAAATGGATATAACCTTGCTCATCTTGGCGTAAGCATATTAAGACGGAGTAATCTTTGCCTATACCATGAGCAGGGTCGAAACCTATTATGAATCGGGAACTACCATCGAGTTGAACATTAAAACCTCCAACGGAATCTATGTCTATGTTTTTTCGGATGAGATGCCTGTTGAAGACTTGGGCATCATCGTCCACGACCTTACACAGATACTCTTGGGCGAAGGCGAGGTCGTCGTCCATGCTGATTTTTTGTTCCAAGAGAAATTCGACAGGTCTAAATTCCGGCCAAAGGGGTATGAGTGAAACAGTATCGGGGTCAGCCCGCCATTCATCCCAATTGGGGAATGCCGACCAAACGCCGGATTTCCATACTTGTTTTGCTTTTTCCGATAACATCTCGGTAGTGTATAGGTCAGTATGTGACATAGGTGTACCTACAACATAGCATGATGTGTTCGGGTCTAGCATTGGTGTAACTACTTTCTTGAACCACTCTCTAACGGAGTCCATAGTCATATCCCCCATTTCGGCTAGTACATCGTCAAGTGCTACTACTGCGGGGTGTTCACCTCTAATCGCTGAACCTACGCCAGTTGCTTGAATCCAAGCACCATTAGTAAACGAGATTCTTTGTTTGTTAGACTTGCGCTCATCGAGATACTTTCGTAATTCGGGATGGCGGCGCATATCAGTCTTTATTTCCTCAAGGCGATTTGTTGCCTGTCGGATAGAGGCGGAGAACAACCATACTTCCATAGGGTTACCATTACGCTTCTCAAATAAACACATGTGTAGTAGTTTAACTCGGAGAGTAGCGGATTTACTATGAGAACGGGGAGCAATAATACAGACACGGTGAACTGATGCACCTTTTCTATCACCGTACATATCCATCCATTCTCCTATGTGGTCAGCCCACTCATATTCGGGAGATAACCATTCATAGAAATGCTTAATGTCATGCTTTGACCTTTGTAGGTGGAAGTTGGGGATTACCATGTTATCACTCTCTTATTATTCGCAGGTAGCCACAATAGACCATGCGCTTTTCTTTCTTGCACCATACTTTGCATGATGTATAACAAGCGTCTGTTTCTCGACCACAGTTCGTGCATTTTCTACGATTGCGATAAAGAAGTTGTGACAATCAATCACTCTCCGTGATTGGAGCGAATAGTGAGCCGATGTAACCTTGTTCCATATCAATGAAGTATGCAGCCAAACCTGCCTTAGCCATAGTGTAGCCGGAGCGAGCGTGGTATCTATCGTGACCTGCTAGAGATGGCATCTGCATAATTAATACGCCATCTTTTTCATGTAGCCTTTGATGGTGAAGGTGTCCGTGAAACCATACCTTGTGTTCACAAAGACCCCATTCTCTTCTTGCTTCAACTGCCATTAGACTACCCATACTAATTTTCTTACTCATGCCATCGCCGTGAGTAAAACCTAGAAGGTTATTACCGTAGGTGATGTAGCGTCGGTTGTTAGGGGTAATTAAAATATCAACATCTTCACAGTCCTCATACGCTGCGGATAAATACATCATTAGTGCTAAGGATGAGTGTCTGTCGTGATTACCTGCCATCATTACTATTTCAACTGGTGCTATCTGTCGCAACAAGTCAATATGTTCACGAGCCAGTTTGCATCCGGTGATTAGGATTTCAGCAGGTGAACCGCACATATCTTGGGGTGTACCTTTGGTAGTTGTTCCTGCGTCGTTATCTATGTGAAACCAGTCACTACCTGCGCCAACAAATATCTTTTCCGGTGTTGATGGAATACGAGATATTAGTTCTTGTGTCTTGGTGAATAAGCGGTGCTTTGCTTCCTCGAAGTTGTATGTCTCCCCTACTTCATCAGCCCATCCACCTTTACCCCAGTGGAAATCAGTCGGGCATACTACGAGAGCGTATGGACTAGTTGCTTCGGGGAACTTTAGTTTAGCAACTTTGCTTTGGGCTTTTTTTAGTTCGGGCAAGTGATTTAGGAAGTTAATCTCTAGTTCACGCCAGTTAGTAGCATCCTTGACAAGTTGCAGTTGTTCCTTACGGGCTAATTTGCCAGTCATTGTATGACGACGAGCCTCCACTAGTTCATTTATGACCCAATCCTCTTCATCTTCCATGATTTGCTCATTAGTCATGGGGATAGTATTGCGTGTGAATTTGTGTATGCGTCGGTACTGGTCGAAATGCGCTCGTGGCAAGTCATACTTGGTACAGATTGTGGCGATAGGCATACTGATTGGTGCTGCATAGTCAAGTAGAAGTTCTCGGTGTTCAGTACCGGACATTTGAATTTCACCCGACGAGAGTTGGGTTGTATAGTGGTCTAGTTCCTCATCGTAATAGTAGGTGTTAGTATCGGCGTTGCTTTCATGTGCGCTACGGATAAGGTACATCTCCCACCCCTTCACTGTTTTTTGGGGATAGTGCTTGTTGAGGAATCGGGCAAATGCGATTCGGGAGGGGTGGTCGTTTATGTCGTGCTTCGATAGGATTTCGTCTGCTTCCATTGTGTTAACGGTACTCACGCCACTTTATGAATGTTTTCTAAAAAAAAATTTTCAAAATTCGTGCGAAGGTAGCCTGTTGCTGACTGAAAGAGAGTTATTATTTTTGGCGGCTAAGGCTTACGCATAGAGAGAAGAAGTAGTGATTCCAGCCCCCCGAAGGGGGCTAGAATCGAGTCGTTTGTAGTTTAGGGGCTTGGGTACTAGTCGTTCAATATGTCACCGATTAGCCCTAGTTTTGATACTATTTCTTCCACATTGGTTTCAATATCCTCAATCTTTGATTCATTGTTTATTCTTGAATCATTAACCTCATCAATTCTATAATCTAGGTCGTTGATTTTATCATCAATTTTATCATCTAAGTCACTCACCTTTCCTTCAATGTCACTAAACATAACATCAAGTTGCGGTAGTGTTGGCATACCTAGTGAGTTAATCGCTTCATTGATTGATAGTTCGACATTACTCTTCATATCTTGTATTGATATTACCAATTCGTTGAACTTCTCTACGCTGATGTATTCAGCACACCACTCTTTGATTGAATCAACATCACTCTTCAATTCATTCATCATATCCTTCATAGGTTGTAACATAGTAATGATTAGGTTCTCAATCATTTTCGTTAACGCTTCACCTACTGCGCTTTGGTCTTTCTTATTCCATTCTTTCATATTTTTTATCTCCTTTTTTGTTTGTCTCATTGGACTTGTATCAATCTCTTACAGGCTCATTATGGTCATACTCATAATGCTCGCCACATATCACACAATAATTATCATTATCATATTCACAATCATGGCAATAACAACAGTCGTCTTCACATGTGTCCTTGATTGTATGATATGTTATTTTAGCACCCGACGGCATTATTTTGGTCTTTGGTTGTGTGCATGTCGGGTTTTGATATGGCTTGTATTCTTCTTCATGTGGCTCTACTAAATCTAAGTCATCATCGGCGCACTTAATACAATTCGGCATTTCGTACAGTTGGTACTCTTTGCATTCTTGGCATAGGTGTGCATTACAATAAGCGCACATATCACCAAATAATTGTTCAACTTTGTTCTCTCGGCATGCTTCACATTCTAATTCATTATTATTCATATCATCAATCTCCTTCGGGTTTTTACTTCGGTTATTCCGAAGGGGGGAGTCCATAGTATATGAATTAATCTCGATTTTGCCCCTATTTTTGGCCTATTTTGTCAATAATCTGATGCACGGACGACCCTATTATGATAGGTAGCCTATTATGATAGGGTCATACCAGTTATTTGATTTTTTGATATAAATAGTATATGTATTAAGTAATATACCCCGCCCCATATATTAGGAGAGAGAGAGAGAGAGAAAGAGAAAAAAAAAAGCCCCGAAGGAAGCCGAAACTTCCAACGGGGCATTAATACTAATTACGCATAATTAGTGTGCTTACTTTCAGAGCATTTCACTCATCTAGTATCAATTTAGTACCATTTACAGCAAAAGTTGTTAGTTGGCATAGTTCGTAGTCACAACTGTATATGATGGAGAAGTTAGGACTATATCGCACCTTTTTACAGGTACAGTATTTATCCAGTAGTATTTGTTCATTGTTAGTTAATGGTCTGTGCATTTTTTTTCACCTCCTACTCTCGCAATTTAACGGAGTAGGTGGTAGTATATATATGTGCCGATTGAATGATTTTCAGTATAATATAGTATTGTATTAAGTAATATACCCCAAACGCTCGTATTAGAGAGAGAGAGAGAAAGTTGGGGCTTCCCCCCGCCCCGAAGGACGGAGGGAGGCAGTTATGTGACGCATCACATATTAATCATTAATTACTGGTACAGACTCAATCATCTGCTGCTATTAGCCATTCCTTGATACTGTCAAGTAATACATGTGCTGACAACCAGTTGTCGCCGTCTTCGGTATCTCTACCTTCAACCGCTTCCCTCAACGCATAATATAACGCTGAATCACATACCAAATCTTCCCTGTCTCTCAACAGTTCTTCCAGTTCTTCAAGTGGACTCATTCTTCTCACCTCCATGTAAGGGGAGCAGGTTGCAGTATATAGTATGATGGATTGAGTGATTTTGATATAAATAGTATATTGTATTAAGAGGTATACTCAAAACTCCCGTATTAGGAGAGAGAGAGAGAGAACCGGCCTTTCGGCCAGCCCCTCATTTTTTCTTTTTTTTATTTATTTTAATAATCCTCATCATAGAGTTCTAATTCACCCAAACATGATGCCATATAACACCCCAATACTATGCCTAACTCGCACTCATAATAAGATTCGCCGGTCTTTTCTTGTAACTCTATATCGGCCAAATGAGCCAATGTTTTTAATTCGTCTATTTTTCTTTTTATTTGTTTTATTATATCTTTCATTTTTTATTCCTCCTTCATGTATTCTTTGATTTGATTCTTGATGTATTCTTGACTTGGGAACTCGCCATTTATCTCATAGTATATTGCCGGTAGTACGGTGTCCAAGTATTGAAGCCATCCGAATAATTTGAAACCGTGTAAGTCAGCATAAGCCTTCAATGAATTAGCGACTCGTATTTCACCCTCTAAGGTGAAAGGGTAGCCATTCTTTAAGTGAAATGAGTCATGCAAGGCTCTAAACAAATAATTGTTTGATTCTGTACCCCATATTGAACCGGCACTAAATCCCGTATAAATTCTAATAGGTCGACCTTCTTGATAATCTTGAATAATTCCTTCCGGCGTTGGGTCTTCATCAACTAACACATAGTCAAGTAGTGAGCCATCATTAAACGCTTGATTGTGAACCCCTCGTAGTTCTCGGTTAATCTTTAGGTATTGCATAAATCGGGTGTCCATATCTCCGGTCATGGTTAACGCATAGCGATTGAGGATATAAACCCGCCGATTGAATAATTATTAATATATTATTGTATTAAGTAAGTTATATTAGTCTTCGCTTTAAAAAAGAAAGAGAGAAAAGGGAGAGAGAGAAAGTTGGGAACTAAGGAGGGGCGAACCCCTCCAAAGTTCATTTATAGTACGCATACTATATTAGCATTAATTATAAGCGACGGGCTTCATTTGTCGCCTGTATATGGTGCATTATGGGTGTTACTCCAACCGCACTCCTTACAAACAACACATGCCCTACAGTGCTTATGATGGCGACGCATTTCTGCTTCACCTTCGCACATGATACACTTCATCATTTTCGGTTACCTCCAATACAAGCCACTTAGTCATAGGATATAAACCCCCCTATTGAGTGATTTTCATTATAATATAGTATTGTATTAAGTAAGTTATATAGTCTTTTCGTCAAAAGAGAGAGAGAGAAACAAAAAAGAGAGAGAGAGCCGACCCAACTCTTGAGCCGACCCCCCTCATTTTTTCGGAGGTTATGAAGTATTTATTTAATCAAGATAAATGCTCACCATGTTTTTAATATCCCATATCGCCAATTGGTTATTTTTTTCAGCCGTCAATATAGCGTCCTCAAGGTGTCGAAGCCATACTGACGGGTCTATGTGCGTGTCGCCGTTTTCATCAGTCCATACGCCAACATATGAGGCGTATTGTTGTTTGAATAGTTTGGCATACAACTTAACAACTTCTTCGGTTGGTGGTCGGCTCATTTTTAGGTATGTGCCTTCATGTAATCCTACATAGTAGCCTAGTTCAATTTGAACCGGCTTCAATGTATTCGCTTCTAGGGTATAAGTGCCGTTGGGCAAAATTTCTTCCATTGAACCGACCTAAGAGGCCACACCTTATAATAGTAGCGATAGGCTCACAGTGCATCATTTAGTCTATCGTTGCCCCCCACCAGTGTCATATATGTGCTAGTGGGAGAGAGAGAAAATACCGGCCAATAAGTTCAAGTTATAGTCTTAGGAAGACTGAACTCCGCCGAAATTTTGTGGAGAGAGTCGATTTCAATGCTGAAAAGTTCAAGTCATTTTTACTTATTCGACCATACCAATTTACTCCAATAATCGCCATTTTTTTGACTTGAAAGCGATAACAATTGATATACTAGGTAGGGGGTGCGTAGCATGTATCGGAACACAAGGCAACCTCCGAATTACCGAAGTAAATTACGAAAACCGACAGACCAAAAGCCTATGGTCACTAGTCGGCGGGAGGATTATGGGTCGTTTATCGGCTTGTAATGCGTTACCAATCGCCCCAATGAGGCGTTTGGTGGGTCACACCACTTACATTACAAACACTAACAGTGACCCGATTGGGCGGTTTCGTACCCGACCCAATCAGCACACACAATGATGCGAGATTTGATGAAATAGATAGCAATAGAGGATTCAAGTCAATGACCTAGTGTGTGTTTCTATCTCCACCTATTCTAAGGCTCATATGAGCCTGTTTCACACTCCATAGGTAGTAGCCGAGTAAGTCGGCGTTAGGCTACCGTAAATCGCTTAGGGAGGTCAGCGTACAAGCCAATTAGAGCATCAATTGGAAATAGACCAACACAAAACAAAGGAAGTGAAAAAAAATGCAATACGCAAACGAAACACAAAGCATAGGCCACTTGGAAGCGATGGTCGGTATGCTATGGGTCTTTGGACTCATGGTAGCCGTCCTTGTTTCAATAGTGGGGAAGAAGATAGAACAAAAAACCCAAAAGCGAACTGGTGTTGAAATTGAACTGATGTTGAAAGACAGAAGGGCAAGTGGAAACCACCATTCTATCGCTAACTACCTCCGGTTAATGGAGATGGAAGCGAAACCTGCTGATTATGGGTCAAGTAATTGTGCTGAAACTAAAATTCAGCCCGATGGCTCGATTGGCAGTTATGGAATGGAAATAGTGTCGCCGCCGATGGAAGGTCAAGAGCATGTCTCTTGGCTAACTCAAGTATTTAGGGCAATCAAAGGAATGACGGCCTCTAGTGTGTCGGCAGGTTTTCACACCCATGTAGGATTGAAACATTATCTTTCTAGGTGGGGCGTGGATGGCACTATGGAATGGCGAGAGGCTAAGGCTATCACTGGGCGAACTGCGTTTGCCTATGGATGGTTTGAGTCGGGTTGGGATTGTTTAGTCAGTCCTAGCCGCCGTGACGGTCATGGAATGTCAGTAGGTATGGGTTCACTAGACTACTTAGTCGAGGCTTGGCGTGACGGGATTAATACTCCCGTAGTCAAAAGCACTTGGAATGATGATTCGCAGGAATATGATTATGCAATTAAGCATGACCATCAATCCGAGTCTATCAAAATCTTCGATATGAGCAGTTGTGAACGATACCAAAAACTCAACACTCAATCGCTTAGGAAACATGGAACAATTGAATTTAGACAACATCAGTGCATCTCATCAAACCCCAAAAAGGCTAGAATGTGGACTGATTTGTGCTATGAGTTTGTGAACCGTTGTGCTGATGCTCCAAGTATCAGCATAATTCGCAAGTTCGACAGGTCATTTGAAGGCATGATGAATTTCATGGCAATAACTAGTAGCGACCCATTGTACAAGTATTGGAATCAAAGGCAAACCCTGCTTAGCGGCGGTGCTTTGGCTAACGCTTGTTCAACTTGTGGGAGTCATTTTTGTATGGATGATAACTACTGTGACAAAGGTACTGAAAACCAATCTTTTGATTGGTCGGAATTTGACAGTCGCTTGGCACAGAAGTTTGAGGAAATCAAAATCACATGTACTGAATGTGAGGAATTTGCTAACACAACTGAAACATGGTATGCTGATGATGGTTACGATGGTGTTGTGGACTTGAAGTTCAAGGACACACGAATACTGAATCATCAAAATTTTAATGGTGAATCAGTAGATACTTTGGTATGGAAATATAGCCAATGTTGTCCGAAGTGTGGAAGTGAAGAATTTCCACAATACGGCTTCTTTGGTGGACTGATTATGAGTCTGTTTGTCATCATGCCTCAAGTTGCTATGAGTTTACTCATAGTCGGTTGTGGAATTGGTGCAATACACAGTGCAGGTCGAAAATTCAATGCTAAAAACAAGTTCAAGACCCTTTGGCGAAAACTCGCTGATAGAGGCGGCCAAGCCGCCGGTTTTGCTTATGAGGCTGGTACTGGCGTGAAATATGTCAAAGCACCTCATAGTTCAGTGGCACTAAGTCACAATATGAACCGCTATATCGGCAAGCAGACCAAATGGGGAATGTGCCACACTAGATTTGCTACTCATGGTATCAATAACGATACTAATGCTCATCCTCACTTTGACAAGGACAGGCAAATTACAATGGTGCATAATGGTGTAGTAAATAATCACGATACCGTATGGACTGAACTTGGAATGAAGCCGACAGGTGATGTAGATTCAATGGCAGTAGCCCAATGTCTTGCGACAGGTATCGAAACAGTGGTCAAACACTGTAAAGGTAGCATGTCCTTGATTTGGAGTGATAACCGTGAACCTGCTGGAACTCTCAAGTGTTGGACTAATGGACTAAACCCACTACACATGGGTCGTCTTGACAACAAGGAGACAGGAGCGGTAGTAATTGCCTCAACTAAGAAGCACTTGACCGATTCATTCGGTAAGAGGTTAGTAACTGACTGGCAAGCCTATGTAGGTAGGGAGTACACAATTCACCCCGATGGCACGATGAGTAAGCGTGACATTGAGGGAACTAAGGACACCGAGCCTCGCTATGTCATAGACTGGCGAAGTGGCTACACTGGTGGATGGTCAACACCTGCTCCAAAAACCACTAGCCAACCAACTCCACAGGACAAGAACCTGCTTGAAAAAGCAAGGCGATATGTCTTGAGGAATATGGACGGCTTCGGTGGATGGCGAGCCACTGTCATTGATGGCATTGAGTTTCATGGATTCGATGGCTTATCGCAGGAAGGCGTTACAGTCAAACAATATCGGTACAGATTGCCAACTTGGTTAAATCCAATGCAATACCAAGAGGATGAAGATTCGATTCTTCTTGGCGAGTATTACTCGGAAGATGTTGAAATGACTTGTGAACCTAACTTCGATGAGTACTGGAATACTGGGTTTTAAGTTCTGTCTTGAATGCTTAAATTATGATAAAAGGTACTAATGCGTTAGTACTGGGAGTGACCGTCTTTAGGGGCGGTCGCTTCCTCTCATTGTTCTTTTTTTTCACTTATTCACATTCACTAGTTGGTTCACTTCCAACTGACCGCATTGACTCTATGTGCGGGGTACAAATTAGAGTCACAATCATAGTCCACTGGACAGGAGATAAAACAAATATGGAAAACGCAAACCGAAACAACACGAACAGTAGGGTAAATTACCATAGTGCGGAACACATTCATTGTGACCGACATTGTGGATGGTATGGCGATGTACTTACAAGGTGCATGTCATGCCACGCTAAGTACCTAGAAGCCAAGCATTACGGCTTCAAGGTATTACCTGCCTACGAGGTTGATGAAGTCGTTGAGGCCGCTAGTGACCTAGCACACATATTGAAGCAAGTCTATCGTGACGAAACTTCGATGTGGTACAAGTCACCGGCATTGTCGGCTAAACTAAAGCGATACTACGAAGCAATTTGGTGCAAGGAATGTTAACACTGATAGTGTTAGTATTTTTCATTGGATTTCTTTTTGGATTGCTAGCGTATAATGAGCAAATCTAGTATGCGTACTAGGTATCAATGCGGCTTCTACCCCTGCGGGGGTAGGAGTCGCCCCTTTTTTTATTTTTATTTTTTTTTAAGATATATTTATATAGTAGTCTAGTACTATGTATTGGGAGAGAGAGAGTTAGAGAGAGAGAGTCAATGGGAGAGAGTCAATCGCCACCTTATAGTCTTAAGACTTAAGACTACCCCACCACGCATAGTGAGAGAGATTTTGAGAGAGAGAAAAGTCCAAGCCTATTATGATAGGGAGAGAGATAAATTTCGGGGCTAAATTTTGCAGGTCAAATCCCCATGTGAGAGAGAGAATATAAACCATAGTCTTAAGACTCAAACTGGGCATCAATTTTGATGTGAGAGAGTACATTTTACTGGCAAAAAATCCAAGTCAAATCTCCATAATCCGAGCAAACTACCGGAAACCGGAAACAAATCGCCGGATAACTGCAAGAATAGCAAGAAGAATGCCGAAAGAATGACCGATGGGAGGTTTTTCTTGTCATTTTCAATACTTTCTTTATATCATTCTCCTGCTACCTTGAAATATCGCTCTCCAAATTGCCCTCGGCCAGTCGATTTCACCACCTACGCAATCATAGGCGACTCGAACCTATCATAATCGGGTTGCCCCGTCGAAACAGGCCACTGAATCGCCCTTGAAATACCGAACTCCTGCCGTCGAGTATATATCCTATGACTACCAGCACCAGTCATGGCGGAGAAGAGTCGGCGGATTTATCGGCACAATTTGACAGGCGTTATGCATCGTTACATCAACGACCACAACCTACAACGCACTGATACGAGAAAAATTGTACCCACTACACCGACCTACCTCGCCATGAAATATACCCTATATACGGAGGAAAAAATATGAAAAATAAAGACCCAAATTACTGCGCTGAAAGATACATGAACCCCAAGAAATGCAAGGCGAATAACTGCCCTTGTGTTTCTCACATACTGGCAGTACCCCGCAAGTGTAAGAACTGCGGTGGTAATGTGCATTATGACTATGCCCACCATGCAGGTTACTGTGTAACCTGTTATGTGGATGAGCCAAGTGCGGGATTGTTTGATTGAAGGAGGAATAAATATGGAAAAAATACGAGATTATACAAAATGGATATACAATAAGCAGTACACAGTAGCAATACAACTTGTACCTGCACAAGTGACACTATACGGCAAGTGGTGGTCGGAATACTACCAGTACCAAATAACAGATGCTAAAACTGGCATGACTGTTAGGGATGAGTGGGGATTCAACACACTGCAAGAAGTGTACCACGAAATAGCGTTAGACGCAAAATACCACTTGAACAAGGAGGAATAAATATGGAAGCAATAATTAGAAATTTGAAAGAAGCAATAAGCGCAGGGTACGGGGCTGAAAATGGCCTCGATTATAGATGGCAAGCATTGAATCGTGGTGCGAGACGAATGCCCGAAGATGATATGAGCATGGATTCACTTGAACGAAGAAGTGCGGTAGTCGCTCAAGCAAGACGAGACATGCAAGCGATACTAGATACGCTGATAGAAGAACTAGAAATGAAGGAGGAATAAATATGGAAAATTTTACAGTAAAAACGAAGATTGAAGCACAAGCCAGAATTGAAAAAATGCTAAAGCGAATCGAGCGAGCATTTGTCCGTCGTGGGCATCTGTTTGCTCATTCATTTGGCGACCAGTACACAGTCAAGAAGCATATTGGCCGTAGTGGTAAGTATGTTCTAGTTCAAATGCAAGATTTAACTATCACAATGAGCGAGTTATCGGACGACTGGGAAGTACTATTCTCAACTGTACCTGCTAACCCAAATGATGCTCATATGTCACTCGGAGTTCACATGATGAATCCTGCACTGGAAGAAGAATTTGACCTCACAGACCGTGTACATTTCTTGGACACCTGCGACCATTGTACAGGCTCTAAAAGAGGACGATTGAAGACCGTCACAGTACGCCACAAGGACAACGGGGAAATCAAGACAGTAGGTAACTCATGTCTGTTTGAATACACCGCTATTGACCCTAAACTGGTTGAATCAATCATGGCGTTTAGAGGCAAGGCTACAACCCACGATTACGACACAGGTGCAAAGGGCGGTCACTATACCCAAAACATCGCTGATTTCGCTATCAAGTGCGCTCTATGGGTACACAACAACAAGCCGTACAGAAGTGGACTAGGTAGGACTCTATTGCAGTATGGACACATTGGAAAGGCAAGCAAGACAGGAGACAGTTACGACCCTAAATTCATTGGGTTTTGTGAGATGCAAGGACTACCTCCAAAATACACATGCATACACCCTCTCGATGGTGTAGGTGTAGGAGATTGTAATTGGTCTAATGAGGCATCTAACAGTGCCGAAGTAGATGATGTAGTCATTGATTTAGCCAATGAGATTATTGATTATGCACACAATCTTAGCGGGTCAAATTCCTTTGAATTTAACTGCCGTCAAATCTGGAAATCCGGTGTTGTATCAACCAAAACTGCAAGCATGGCAGGTGGACTTCTTGCATCATTCTTGAAGAATCGTAGCAAGTTAGCAAGACAAGCAGTACAGGCTAAGAAAGTTGATTCTCTTGAGAACAACAGGCATCTAGGTACTGTTGGTGAGAAGCATGACTTTGGAAGCGTTGTAGTGGACTTTGTGAGGACTATTGAGGGTTACTACGGTACTACTACCTTGACCAAGTTCTTGACGCAGGAAGGCGACCTTTTGGTATGGTTTAGAAGTGGAAACAAGACCGACCTAGTACAAGGGCAATCAATCAAACTATCGGGCAAGGTAAAGAAGCACGATGCCTACAATGGACGCAAGCAAACTGTACTAACAAGAGGTAAAATCGAGTAAAGTATATATGCTAGTTACACATGGGAAGGTTTGAAGCGGAGTGAGAAGAATGAATCCAAGAACAAAGAAAATGATTGACAATAAGATATTCGAGTACCTTGAGAATGAAGAACCATACTGGCTTATGGCTATCATATCAACGGCTACCGAAATACTGGAAGAAAAATTAGAAGCAAGAAAAGGAGAGGAATAAATATGGAAAAAACATACAGAATAACAGTAACATACGAAGCAGAAATAACGACTACCCTAAGTGCCGACGAAATCGAAGAAGGCGTATGGGTAGGTGAATTTGAGATAGCAAAATTAGCCACCGGCCAATCGGTCACGGCTGATGCAATAGACATAGACATACAGGAGGAATGAAGAATGAAATTTACAGAAACAGAAATAGACACAATGATTGAAGCGATGGTGACATTTATGCGCCAAGTCGAAGAAGCGCAAGAGCATACCTATGGTACGCTTTTTGATAATGAATTAGTCCAAGAAAAGAAAGAAGATGTGCTGAAAATACTGGCGAACAAGCCGGATTACGCATGGTTCTACTTGACAGAAGACGAAATGGAAGAATTTGGAGGACAATAAGACTATATACTACCGAGTAGTGGAAAGTTTGAGTGAGACACACAGGAGATGAACAAGATGAATAAAATAACAAGAAAGACATATCATATAGAAAGAAAAGAAACAGTAGTATACACCTTTGCGGTGGATGCTGCCACGAAGAAAGAAGCCCTAATGTTGGTGGATGACAACGAAGTAGGCTACGACGGCATGTACGGTGTCGATACCTTCAAGGCCAAAGTAAGCCACATAGAAACATTCAACCAATGCCCTAACAAGGGTCGAGCATGGTCGGAAATACCAGTCAATGAAATCGAGATTGACGGGGATAACAAACCGAGAAGAACAACCAAGGGTAGTAATGGTTCATCGTGGTGGCACTACAACGGTGTTTGTACTGGCGAGAAGAATGCAGATGATGACTTTTGCTACAAGTGCCAAAGTAATATGCGTAAGGGGATGAGATTCACTTTACCTGCCGAGAATGCATGGTTGAACAAGCAATACGGACAGGGGTTGATTGTATGAATTGCAGTAAGTGTGGATTTGAATTTGAGGCATGTACCTTTAATCAAAATGGCGTAGCCGTTGGGCATACTATTGTGCCTTGCTACTGCAAGAAAAGTACTGCGAAGAACTTTCAACACGACAAGCAAGGTGTCGAGATAGTAGGTCATAGACCAGTACTGAAAATACCAATTGACAACCTACAATATGTGGGTGCGCTCGAAGCGGGTCAAGCGTTCTTAATGATTGAGAAGGATGGCCGCACATGGGTTTGGGATGGCATGATTATGGAGGGCTAATACCGAAGGGTATATATGGGGGAGACCCCTAATTTAGAATGTGGCCGAGACAGGCCGACAAGAAACAAAACAAGGAGATGAAAAAATGCAAGAAAGGAAAAAATTAAAAGCAGAAAGAGGCGAAGGAACATACACACAATGGGTGGCAGTATCGAAATGGATAAGCAAGAGGACAAGGTATGTTGCAGATGAAACAGGGAACTGGACTGACACAGAACATTGGAGTATGATGAAGGACAATTTATACCAATACCAACAAGCACACGGAAAGCAACCATTACTCAAGACATGGGTAAACAATGCTTACTACGATGCCGAAGGACGACCAGTTAGAGATGAGAAGGGTAATACAATACACGGACAATACTACATACCAACGCCGAGAGCCGATGGATTGCCACAGAAGCCGACCCTATGGTACTTGGAAAAATTGGAGAACCATATCAAGGTACTAAGTCCGATTATGAGGACGGTTAAATATAATGGTGCGGTCGTCTTTGGTTCGACTGTTCAATCACCACATAGCGACGGACACATTAGAAAATTTGTAGTCACTAAGGAAGATGTAAAAGATGTGGAGGGCTTCGTAATATCACACAGTAGTAGAGTACTCTATCACCCAAGCGGTGAGAAGAAAAAAATTCCTAGTATTAATGTAAGTCTTCACAAGGCGAAATTGTTTTTGCCAAAGGGAATAAGATACAATGTCAAATTGACACCTGCTCATGCCGAAGAGTTCTTTGCTTGGGTTGAAGGTGCTAAGAAGGTTATCAATGGGATGAAGGTTGCAGCACAGACACAGAAGACACTAAATGATATTGAGTACTTCACTTCTAATATTACGGCTTCTATGAAAAATTACATATCGCTTAGAAGTAAGGTCATCGCTGGAAAATTTGAACTTGCTTCTAAAATCTTAGAGCATGAAGATACTTTGGCTAAGGGTCGAGTGGTTGCTGATGCAATCATAGCGTTCAAGGGATTGGATATGACCGTCGAAGAAATCGAGAATTTCTATAAGATACCGAGAAGCGAGAGGTCATTAAGCACAGACAGTGGATTGATTTCAGCAACCTACAACGATATTAGCAAGTGGACTTTCAACCTCAAGTGGAATTGCCCTCAAAAATCATTCGATAACTTAGTACGAGATTTGCTTAACTGTAAGAAACTTATAATTGAAAATGCTAACAAGATTAAGCGTCTTGCCCCTCTTGGTGGCGAGGCTAAAATTAATGAGGCAATGGCAAGCAAGGATAACCTCAATGGTTGTATGACCGTCGAAGAGTTCTTTGCAGTACACGATGATGTAGTAGGTGATGAAGAATGAGTTTCCAATACACAAGGGAGTTAAGCGACAACCATGTATGGACTTGGTTGAGCATGGCCTTTGAAGGTGGTTCTAACTACTGGATAGACCATGCCGAGATACCTCAAGCGGTATGCGATAGATACAAGCGTAGCAAGATGTTATGCGAGGACTTGTCGGATTGCCAAGAGAAGAATATCTACAACTGGACACATCAAATACCATTCCTTGAAAATGGGGCAGTTAATATCGTGACTTACGAAGGCACAATTCACCCACTAAATCGAATGAATATCGAGAACGGTATCATGCTAATGGCTATGAATAGCCCACGACACTTCAACGATTTGGTTGATGAGGGAGGCGACTCAATCACGGCTGATGTACTCTTGCAGTACTCATTGTTTGGCAAGGTGATATATGGATGAAGTCGGATAGGGAAATTGCAGGTATGATTGCGCTTGCCAAGCATGACAAGGAGATGTGGTACAAGGCCATGCGTGAGGCGACAAGCCGTAGCGATAGAGCCGAGTGCATAAGGAACTACAATGCTTTGCGAGGCGTAATCAAATCATTAGAGTGGGCTGCCTTTGGTGGCGACGAACCACTACGATGATATTAAATACCGAAAGCCCCTATTTACAAATGGAGATGAACAATATGGAATACAGATTCAAGAACGGACATGCAAGAACGGAAAGTCGAGTATCACCTAACGGTACACCCGAAGTAGTGATTCATCTATCACCCGATGGACTACCAAGTGGTCTAACTAAGATAGGAGAATTATACAAGGAGGTATCAGCGTGGGTCAAGACTGAAAAGAATGTAGAGCATACTGTATTGCTGATGAAGCATACAAACGAGCCTTACATGGTCGCCTTTAAATCAAGGGGGTATGACGAATGATAAAAAGAATAGAACAATGTCCAACCTGCTATGAACCAATGGTCGTGCGGGTACTGGAAAGTGGAGTCACTAAACTGTTTAAGTTATGTGATTGCGAGAAGGAGGAATAAAAAATGAAAAAATATACAGAATACTTAGAAGAAATATATCAGCCATTGACGGCTGACGAAATAAAGAAAGTCGGCAAAGTTATACAGAACCCCATCGAACAGAAGTTATATGATGAAGTCATATACCTACGACGCTTGATGGGCGAAGCGTATATGTGGATTGGTCGCAAGGCTACTCAATCACAAATCAACAAAACCTATACTTCCTTGATGAAAGAAGCCACAAGAATTAATAAGGAGAATCGGGAGGCCGACCTATGAACATATTTATCCTAGACGAAAGCCCGACTGAATCAGCCAAGATGTACTGCGATAAGCATGTACCTAAGATGGTTGTTGAACTGTATCAAATGATGGGTTCAGCCCTGCGTAGGCATGGTGCGGTGGATGATATTATGCCACTTACTAAGTCGGGTACACCGCTTAAGGGTGGCTATCACAAGCACCCTTGTACACTGTGGACTGGTGACTCAAGGGAGAACTTTATTTGGGCATCATTTCATGGTGCTATGCTATGCGAAGAGTACGAGAGTAGATTCGGCAAGAGTCATTTCTGTGTAGATGCTATCGAGCAAATGTTTCACATGCGGAACTTAATTCCCGATGGCGACTTGACACCGTTTGCACAGGCTATGCCCGATGAGTACCGTGACCCCAATGCGGTCAAAGCATACAGAACTTACTACAAGAATGACAAGGCTCGCTTCGCTAAGTGGGCTAAGGGTCGCAAAGCCCCTGCGTGGTGGTCGGTAGCATGATTAGTTTTGACGAACATGAATGCGCTTTGATGTACATACCTGCTGATACGACTATGGAGATTGAGAATCACCTAATCACCAACGGGATGAATAAGGAAGGTATGGGTATGATGGCTAAGGAGATTTTGGGCGTACCTCTAACACTAATGACTGAATGCTCACATGAATACAATGATGTACTGGAAGTCGTCGTCTATCACTTAGGACAAGATGGTAGGCTACCACTAAACATGAGAGCGACGGCAGGATTACAACAGGGGTTCGGCGTACCTAATGAGTGGGAAGGCGACATAGTAATCGGATTTAGTAGTGTGGAGTTGGTAGCGTGAATGGGTTAAGTATATATCCTATGGCTTCATGGCTTAACATGGAGGCGACGACAAATGAGTAATAATAGAATACTGTTAGAATCAGCACAGAACATACTTAGATATGTAGTAATTAACAATGAAGGGGTAGTACCTGTTGAATTGATTGATGATGTGACGGTTCTAACACTGGAAGAAAAAGAACAGATAATGGAAGACCTATACCATGACGGACAGGCTAACCATTTAGAAATGATGAACATAATATATGGAGATGAATAAGATGAGCGAAGAAGTAAGAAATAAAGACACAAGTATTCATGTCGCTTTGGATGCGATACAGATATTGAATAAACTTGTGATGATAGTTCCCGAACATTGGATGCTGAACAATACAGTAAATATTCTGTTAGATAGACTGAAACTGATTATGATAGAAGAGGGATATACCAATGAGTAAATTCACGGCGCATTGGGATATGCACGAAGATGCCGAGAAGTGCGGCTACAATAGTATGCACGACATGATTGACAGTCTATATGATAAGAAAACTATCCTTGAATGGTTAGTAACCTATCTTACCAAAGAGAATAAGAGGCGACTGGTGGATGATTTAGTCGAGTATCTGTTTGTTGATGAACATTGGAGTGACCAAGATATAGTCGCTCTCGCATTGGAGGTGAACGAATGATTGCCGAAGCGACACACAAGGGTAAAAGATATGTTTTTCCTATGGCTCTATGTGGATATTGTAGGTGCGGGGGCTATGACCCCGAAGAGATTCACCAATCCGATACTGCTAAAGCAAGTTTCAAGTTAGGTAAATTAAAAGACCTAAAGAGTATCATACATAAGTGTGATATACATGGCAACAGATACGACCCACTATGCTTAAAATGCATAGACCGTAGCATGTACCCCGACAACAAACCAAAGAAGGTGAAGGAATGATTAAGTACTGGCGTGACTACATTATTAATTGGGCGGGGAGTTCTCAACCTTTCTTCTTTTGTAGTTTCATATTTGGTTCGACATTCCTCCATTCGGATTCTCCGCCCACCAATTTTTTAAAGGTGATAGGATGAATTTTACATTTGCGGATAGCGTAATGAAATTGCTAGAGGACAACCCTGATGGGCTATCATCATACGACATATTCAATTTACTGGCTGACACCAAGACACCTAGATGGCTACCGACACGGAATAGTATCGGCTCTAAACTAAAGGCTATTGGAGGCGTACAGAAGAAAGGTAGTGCGACAGGCTACTCGGCTATGACTAGTCGAAAGGTCGTGGTTTGGGTTCTCGATGTGGAGAAGTTCAATAGGTGGAGGTATGACAGATGAAATCATTAATTGATTTGAAAGCCATTAACTACATTACGACTAAACCACTCACACGCAACAAGAAAGGTTTGCTGATACAGACACCTTTCATACAGATTGAAGAAGGAGATGAAGTATATTCTCTCACAGGTAAAGATGTGATGTGGTCGTATTTCGATGCCATCTTCTACCAAGACCCACTTCCAAGACCTCCGGTTGAGGATGATATATTTGCGCCGACTGTAAATAGCCCGTCGCTACTATCATTATTACAGGAGTTCACTGTTGAAGCCATAGAGAATGGTAATAGATACATACAGGTGGAGCATGACAAAGATGGTACGGTAAGAATGTTTGCTAACTTAGATGATAAGTCTAAGAACTTTGACGACATACGGATAGTAGGTAATATGCTAAGTACTGCTTCCAGTGGCCTCTTAGTTTACCAACCACTCATATATCGTACAAAATCGGGTAATCATATACGCCCTGCGTTAGTCCATGCGGTCAAGGATTGCGTTATAGTGGTGTATGACATAGGGCATAGTTATTACTTCGCCGTTAGGGGCGTTTGTAGTGCCAAAATGCAGGTAGGATTATGTGAACCTATGCTAATCAAAAAGAAAGATTCGGTAGGACTTGCTATGAAAGTCAAAGATACTGTTGAACTTTGTGTTAAACATCTTACAACCACCTCTCTAAAGAAAGGTGTTAACCATAAATGGTTCACTACGAGGGAGTATGATATTCTTTTGCATCAACGATTGGGGGTGCGTATATAATACTTCCGTAATTAAGTTTGTTTAATTCTGTTTTTTAAAATTAATTAAACGCTTAACTGCGAGGCTAAACACCGAATTAAGTTTATTCGTTATAGGGTTTTAACATAATGGCTACTTACTATTACTACTATTATAGTATATACTATTATTTCTTTAATATCTCTTTAGGGAATTAACTTAATTAGCGATTCCGGCTTCCAGTAAATCGTTTATTTAATTTTGAGAAATAAACTTAAACAAAATTAATTCCGGTAGTATTAAATACTGACGACGGGGTAGTGAATAATATGAGAACAAAACACGATAGCATAGACATATACACAATGGATGGTAGCGATATTAACACCATGCTAAGTACACATAACAAAGGACTAATCATATTCACCGAACATGAATATGGATGCGCTTCGCATCTAGCAATAAGTGGGCTGGTAGAACTGGATAAGCCACAGGCCAAAGTATTGAGCCACTTAATCAATAACAATGTCTTCAATCAAACAGAAGACTATGAGGACATTGGTTGGGATTTGTACTTTAGTTCGGGTTACACTGTACTCAATGTAACTCGATGGCCTCAAACTTCTTTGATTCCGCCGGAACAATCTATGACTACATGGATTCATGCCTACCCGCCAGTTCGTGACTTATTAGAAGTCGCTAAACAAAACGAGCATAATCATATTTACTTCGCATCATCTACTACTATACACGACGCTCTTGATAACAATGTCTTTAAGATTCACGACTCAACGGAAATCATAGAATACGACTTCCATCAATCTATCCCAAACGATGTAAAACTTTTCTTTAGCCCCCCTACTTGGTTGTTCCCTCACATGGGTAAACTGATGGGCTATGAAACCTGCATGGCTATTGTGAGTGGACATAACCCCGATGAGCGCATGGATTGGGATGCAGGAATGACATTACAGAATAGATTACTAAGTATGTTTGACCTACCACTGATTGAAGGTGCTTCATTAGACCTCAAGCAAGAACTCGAAGAAATATTTGATAGAAGCGATAAATTGATGGGCGAGATTGAAGGATTAGTTAATAAACCGGCGAGTGTGCCGAATCATATGTGGGGTTGAAGAGATGAATATATTTGACACGGTAAATGAGTATGTAGAGCGCAACTATTATGTTGATGTTGCCGATAAAGTTCCGGTATTCATATGCTCTATTGGCACTCACATATTCAACGGATTGAACAAGTGCGGTACTTGTCCTTTCATACCTACTGGTGACGAGAACGAGACATTTGCTATTGATGCTTGCATACTACGGCATGACAAGCGACCTATCTATACTCCTATGAGCCATGTAGCCGATACAAGACTACACATCTTGATGCGTGGTATGAAGGGTTCGGGTAAGTCTGTACTAATCAACCTATTCTTATCACCCAATACTGGGCTACTATCCAACCCTGCCAATGCTGAAATAGGCATGGGCTTTAGAACTGACATTGGAGCAAACTCGATTACCGAGGCAGGTATGTTTGGTTCTGTAAATGAAGAAGGCGAAGTTATGGGTCGTCCACTGGCAAGGGAAATGTGCGGTGGATTCTTAGGCTTCGAGGAATTTTCAGCCTTGGTTAATGCAGGTAGAAAAGACCACTCCGCCGACATTACAGACCAACTTCTCACATCAACTGATAATGGTCGAGTCAAGAAAGTTATGAAGGCTGGATGGGTCGAATACACTACCAAGTTTACTCTATGGGCGGGAACACAACCTGCTCGGTTTGAATTGGAGTCGGGGCTTGACCGCAGGTTCTTTATCATCGACATTGAAATGAATCCCGAAAAGGAGATGTTATTCAAGAAGGCTCAAGCAAAGCAAGCGTCGATGCCGAGTTCCGAGAGGGCTGCACTGGTTGAACTGAATCTAAAGATTCGAGAGTTCTTTACTGAGAGGGCTATGGAAGTTATAATGAACCCTCCGAAGGGATTGTTCTTCGATGATGCTTTCAATGAGTGGTTGTTTAGACCCGAAGTAAGAAGCCATGAGGCCGACTTGTTCCGCCGACTGGCTCTAGGACATGCAATAATGTCACCCGAATATGAGGGTGGCGATATACTGTACATAGAAATGACCGACCAATTGAGAACTATTCTTGACCGATGTTTGGAGATGAGAAGAACTGTCATGGATGCTGACTTGAAACTAATCAAGACGGCGTTTTGGAACACTCAAATGAGTAGGTCTAACATTATCAAAGAGGTAGCCCGTATGATTACTAACGGTGACTACCAAGCATCGAAGCGGTGGATAGAGGACAACCTACTCCATCAAGGATGGTACAAGGAAGAACGCTCATCCGGCGGTGGGCGTGGTAGAAAGGGAGTACAGGTCTTGATAGGCTACTCTCCCCGTAAAATAAAAGCCGAACAAAAGGAGGTATCACAATGAAAAAAATGAACAATAAACTGAACTACGCACGATGGAGAACAAAGGCACATAAGGTATTGAAGGAGCAGGGTGAAATGGATATGGATAGCCTATTACATAATATAGGTTATTTCCGCTTCGCTCCCGTCAATGTGAACTCCGCCACTCAAACACTACTTAAGGACGATAGGTTCTTATGTAGGAGGGCTAGGGAAGATGAGAAGGATTACTTCGGTGAAAGCACACGAACTGGTGAAAGGTTTAGAGTAATGATATGGAGTGTTGTAGATGAGAACTAAGGTTGAAATACAAAATCGGATAAATGAGTACCCCGAAAGCCCCCATGCGAGCGACACGCAAATTGCTTCTGTTAATGCGCTACAATGGGTTCTCCAAACCCCTAACTGCCCTGTATGTTTACTACCTAATCGTAGGGAAGTGGAAGTTAAAATCCATCGTGGTGAAATGACACCCGCATTCCTTGAGACTAAATACTCATGGCCTGTCGGTTCGGTGAACCCTCACATGGATTTAC
>Ga0187219_1000130_pt1 | contig 31281 bp, 17 predicted proteins | sample 13SPOviralmetaG_FD_130162 | JGI IMG/M metagenome (GOLD analysis project Ga0187219, IMG submission 130162) | Marine viral communities from the oligotrophic San Pedro Time Series (SPOT) site, San Pedro Channel, CA, USA - 13 SPOT_SRF_2010-07-21... | ecosystem: Environmental > Aquatic > Marine >... | reverse complement strand
TTTACCTACATTAGCGCCGTCAGACCAAGATGTTTCAGTTCCATCGTAAAATGTTTGAGCTTTGTTTTCATAACCAAACCTAGCGATCTTACGTACACCAAATGCTACATTGTAATCGAAAGGCGTTTTTATTGTTGCTGTTTCCAAGCCGTTTGTTACAGAAAAAGTCTCTACATCAGATATAGAAGTACCTCCACTTGCAGCCCCATAAAAAGTTGCAAATTTAAAATACTTTTTAAAATCTACTTGACCACAACATTTTTTCGGTGCGGCGCAAGAAGTAAGAATAATTAACGATACTATTAGTAATTTCTTCATATATTTAAGGTCACTTGTTTTTGTTGTAATTTACTGATGAGCGTAGCATTTACCAGATTTATTTTCAGTTAGGTTTTTACATCTAGGCCCTTTACCTTTTCTAATTTTAGCAGAACATTGAACAGATCTAGCTTCTTTTTCTTTTCTTTCTTTTTCTTTAATTTTTCTTTGTTCTTCTTTTTTCTTTTTTTATTTGTTTTGTTTTTCCATCTTCTTGCGCAACCTAACTCTTTCTTTAGAATCTTCAACATCTTTTTGCTTAACATCTAAGTCCCAAGTATTCCAACCTAATATTAAAGCTATTCTTTGCCATGTTTCGTTTTGAGAATCTAAAGCTTGGTTTAAATTTATCATTTTTTGAACAGCTCTATCCATAGGTACGTTTGTTGTAGAAGAAACAACGTTACCTATAGCTTGCCATATTGGATTGTCAATATCAAAAACATCCATATCTCTTATAACATCTTTTTTAAACTTCCATGTTTTTAAAGCGGTATGCATTTTTCTAATTTTAGATCCAACAGTAGGAGATAGGTTGAGCATTTCAATTAAAACCTTAGCATCATCACCGTTAAAGTTTTTCTTTTCTTCTTCTAAAAACTTAATTATCATATTTTTTGTTGTTGCTACTATAGCTCCACCAATACCAGTACCTCTTAAAAAAGAATCTAACATACTATTAAGAAGACTAGTTTCCTTTTTTCTTTGTTTCTTCTTGTCTTCTTCATCATCGTCATCAAACATAAATGCAAACAACGCTTTTTGCAATGCAGAGAATATTAAGTTTTGTACAGCACCGTAATATATTATTTTTGATATATTAGCTTTAACACTACCTCTACCAGCAATTAAATCTAGTAAAGCTTTCTTAGTTAACCTAGCATACTGCATAGGTGTGTTTTGAAATGCTAGTATAAATCTACCTAGAACAGATGCTTGTTGCTGTGAAATCATATCAGGTCTAGAAGACTGTTGTGTCTCTTCAGCAATATTTTGGAAATCATTAAAAGCTAAATCTTCAGCTTCCTTTTGATCTAAGCCCTGCTTTTTATACATCTCAATTCTATTTCTGTAGTATGTTGCACCACCAGAAGCAATAGCAAAACTATCCGCAATTTGTGTAGGTGTGAAACCTAACTTTAGTAGATATTGAAACACTGCTCTAACAGGATTTTTAGCACCTTTAACAGCTGCAGAAAGTTCTTGTTGACTAACACCAGTTCTTAAACCACTTCGTCTTTGTACTAACATATCAGAGTTCCATAGTGTTAAGAAATCAGCCCAATATTGTTTTTGATTAGCAAAAGCTTTAGCAGCAGCCATTATATTGTTTTCCTCCCAGTTTATAAAGTTAACTGTTGATAATGTTTGCAGAACTGCAGATCGCATGTTAAAGAACATTATAGCACCAACAGAGTTGTTTATCCAGTTGGCAAACCCGTTTACTAATCTGTTACTACCAAAACTTCTATTAGTACCGTTCTCCATTCTGTAGAGCATATCTCTAAGAGCTTCAACATACTTAGGTCCATGTATTGCTTCGAGCTTATTTAAGTTTTTCTCAGAAAATATTATATTTTTCTTTTCTATCCACTCTGCTAAAAAGTTTTTTCTAAGATCATCTATCATTTCTGTTAAATCACCTTTTATTGACTCTGTCATCCAATAGTCACTAGGAGTTGAATAACCTTTCTTAGATATAGCATTTAAGTCATTAGCAAATTTAACAGCTAAAGGATTAGACTCAATAGCTTTTACTATTTCTTTTAAATCAGTCTTAGATAAACCAGGTATATCAATACCAGCTTTATTCCATAAATAAACTCTTATACCTTGGTCTAAAGTAAATTCTGTGTTTCCAAGAGTGTTACCTAAAGCCTTTCTAATAGCTGGGTTTGCTTTTAATAAAGTTTGGTACTCATTAGTTAGTCTTCTAGTGTACCCATCTAATTCTCTTATTCCTCTAGCAAAAGGATCTATTAAATTTTCTTGTAACCAAGCCATTTGTTGCTCACCAAGTTTACCTTTAGATAATAATTTATATAGTAAACCTTTAAAGTCTTCAGCTGAAGCTGGTATAAAAAGCTGCCAAACACCTTTTCCTTTACCTCTTTGTTTTGCTTTAGCTCTTGAAAATTCTTTTTCAGACTTAATACCGGAGGATTGTTCTAGTATATCGTTAAATATAGTGTCAGCATCTTTACTAAAACGCACTTTAGCTTGTTGTACTTTTCTTTTAACATCAAATTGTTCTAAAACGTTATCTACAGCTTGTACGTTCTGCAAAGCATCATCTGCAAAATAAAAGTCATTATAGCCTTCACCAACTTTACTAGCAACCCAAAGCGCTTTAGCTTCCGATGTGGAGTTACCTAATCCAGTTATATTTTCTACAGGTATGTTTAAGCCGTTTGCTTGTAAGAAATCAAATATAGCTTTTTGAGCAGCTGGTGGTCTAGCTGTTAATACAAACATATTGTCAGGACCAAACTTACCTTGTAGCTTTAAAGCTTTTTGAAACAATGGTGCTATCTTACCACCAACAACTTTGTTAAACTCTGTGAAGTCAAACACATAACCTTGATCTTGCAAGTCTTGGTAAGTGCTTGCATACTGTTCTGCATTTAATGTACCTGTATCTCCGTCTGGCGTCGTGTATCTAACTAATGAGTTGCTAGTAGCTAGAGTATCGTCAAAATCTAAAATAGTTATACCCTTAGAATCTATACTCATCATTGATCTTCCAGTTGTAACAGCTTTATCTCTAACTTTGTTTTCTAAAATTTGTTTTATAGGTGTCGGTTGAGTTATTTTTATAGACTCATTTATTCTTGCTGATATTAAATCTCCTAGACCATTAGTAGAGAAAGTGTTTGTTGGTACCATGAATGAAACACCTTTCGCTAAAGAAGCTAATAGCAGTCTACCAAAACCATCTACACTAGTAGTTGTTAAAACATTGTCTTGAATGTCAGAATTTATCTTAGGATTCGAAACACCAGCGAATTGATAAGTGTTATATAAAACTTGGTTTTTTAACGCCTCTTTTATATATGGTAAAAACTCTTTGTAAGTATCATTTTTTGCTAAATCATAGTGGGTTAGTAAGCTTTTAGCATTTTCTCTATTCACATTTGCAGATACGTCTTGGTGTTCTAACTTCTGCTTCATTTTGTCAGCAGCCTTAACAGCATCATTAGGATATTGTTTTATAGCTTCTTTGTAATACGGGTGTTCTGTGTTTAGTTCAACCTCTCCATTTTCTATTTGAGCTCTTGTAGCTTTGTTAGTATAAACTGTTTCGCCTTTTTTATTTTTCTTTTTAAATGTAGCCATAGATTCTCCATGAACCTCTAAAGCATCATAAGTTATAAGGCCTCTTGTACCACCAACATTGCTAGTTGCTCCTTGTAATAGTTTTATAACACCCATGATAATATCATCACTTTGCTTAGCATCTTTTGTCTCAGATGCGATCTCTAAACCTGTAGCTATAACAAAAGCCATAGCTTTAGGGTTAGCAATATTAGCAGCTCTAATAGCATCACCATGCTTTTTATCTATTTGGTTTATTTTATCTACTCTACCTTGTTCACCAGGTTTGTGTTGTGATAGTATATTATCGTTTATATCTTTTATTATACCATTGTCTGTCTCATATATATGAACATCTTCAACATTAAAATCGTACTCAGTGTTATCTTTTTGTTTAACTTTAGCTTCCCAAGCAGCGTTTACTTCTGCAGCTTCTGGAGTATAGTTTTTAGTAGTAGTACCATCTTTGTTAAATTGCTTAATAGAACCTAAGCCTCCTCTTGTTTTGTCACCAGTCAAGCCAAAGAACTTTTTACCTAAAGCTTTCACTAAACTTGGTGGTAATTTATCTATGTATGCCAAAGACGTTTTTGCGAATTTTTTTCTAGCTTGCTCAACCGTGTCATTCTCATAACTATTAAGCATGTCTGTCATATTAAACTCTTGCATAAAATTCTTAAGTGGTTTAACAAACATCTGTTCTGATATATTGCTTAAAAAAGCAAATAAACCACTGTCTAGCATGAATTGTAAAGCTTGAGGATCTAACATGCTAACCGTGTTCATTAAGTTCGATTCTCTACTTAAGCCCTTGTCGTATTGATTTATAAATTGACTATAAAGCTCAACAACTCTATCTTCCACGTTCCCGTTTCCGTTTGGAGTTTCACTATCGATACTCATTTTAACAGTACCTCTTTCCATTTGTGCTATGATCTCTGACTTATAGTTTTCAGCTAATATTCTATCAAATAAATCTTGTCTTCCTTCAAACAGCTTAGTTAGTGGACCATCGTTTTCTAAATCTTTATCAAACATTTCCATACCTAACTCTTGACCTAAAGCCATAGCCATAGCGTCTAAACCTAATTTACCTTGAGTTTTGTTACCACGTTTAATATCAGTAACTGTTGGACCAGGTAAAAATACTTCGTTAAAATCTACATCTTCAATAGCATTAGCATTACGTCTAATTTTTTGCTTACCATCAGTCATGCCCATGTAAGGACCTTCTTCTGTAGATCTCCAAAAATCTATTTGACCAGGTTGAGTTCCTTTAGTTCTACCAACGTGATCTGTTGTCCACACTTTACTACCGTCTTCTTGTATAACTAATTTTTCTACTGCGTTTGGAATATTTTTAGCCAACCAAGATGTTGGTAAAACAGATAATAAAACTTCTTTATTTTTTGGGTTGTTCAAAAACTCTTGTATTTCAATTGGAGTTTTACCTATCATTTGTAATATTGCTTTATGTATAGGTCCGTTTTTAACACCAAACTCTTTTTTCAATTGAGATATTAATGGAGATACAGATTTGTTTTTACTTTTAGCAGCATCAATAGCTGGCAGCTTTACACCTATGATAGGCATCATAGCTTCTAACACGGTTTGTTGGCTTTCAACACTGATTATAGGATTTCCATCATCATCAACTGAATCTAACATTGTTAACCTATCCTCTTCTTGAAACTGAGAATCTTCTACACCTATATTATCTATAACACCCTCGCCACTGTTAAAACCTTCACCACTTTTTATATGTTTGTTTACAGCTTCAGATACACCTCTTTTCGCAAGTACAGATCCGATGTAACCACTCAAAGGTACTCTTTCACCGTTTGGCCCATCAGTATTATCAACAACGTAAGTCTTAATAATAGATCTTATACTTCTATTAGTAGCAGGATCGTTTAATATATCATCTATTATAGCTTTTCTTTTATTGTCAAACTGAGGTAAATCTTGGAATTTTTTTAATTTATTGAGTATACTTCTAGCTCCTATTGTTAGTCTTTCACCAGGTAAAACTCTACCGTCTGTATCTAAAGGGTTATACATCTCAGCTATCATAAACGCATTGGCATCAGGGTCTGGATATATAGGATTTTCTATCATGTCTTGAATGCTATTTTCAAAACTGCCATCTATAGATTTTTTTAAGACCTCAGCTTGTTTCTCAGCTTTAACTACCTCAGCTTGTAAATCTTCAAGTTCAGCTTTTAACTTACCTTCAATAGCTATACCTTTTTTACCAGCTCTTTCTATACCATAGTTTGGCATATCTGATTCTGCATAAGCTTGATAATCTCCTATAAAATTATATACATCTCTAGCGTTTTTAAACTTAACGTCCATACCTAAAGCTTGTAACGATCTTCTTACAGTGTCACCAACTTTGTTTGTGTCCATTTTTAAATCTCCACGTTTAACAGCATCTGCAAACGTAGTTAAAACTTCTTCAGCTTGTGCTTCTGCAGGTTGATCTCTATAGTTTTCTAATCTAGTTCTGTAAGCTGATTTTTGCAGACCTTCTAAATCTATTTTTGCTAACTCACCCATTAAAGACTGACCTAGTAACTTTGCTACCTGCGGATTGTCTCTAACTGTGTTTTGTAAAACTTTATGAAGAAACTCATGTGCAGCAACATTTACAGCTCCTTTTTCTAAAGATGTATCTCTGTTTATAACTATTTGATCAGGACCTTCGCCTTGGTTTTCTAGTATAAAACCATTAGCATACTTAGCATCTTGCTCGTTAGCATTTTGCATTTCTGACATCTTAGACTCTACCTCAGCAACTTGTTGCGAATACTGTTGTTCTGTTATATTACCTCTTCTAAACTCAGTTCTAATTCCGTCTAGCTGATTATCTAATCTAGCTATTTGTTGGTTTCTAAATATTTCAAACAGCTCTGCCGCTTTATCTCTACCAACATCTTCAATATCTAAGTTACCTTTACCAAAAGTTCTTCTAGCTTTATTTCTAATTCTTTGTATAGATTTGTCTAGTATCTTTTGATTTCTAGCTTTATTATAAGGTGCAACAATTAAGTTACGTTCGTTTTTCATTCTAGATATATCACCAGTGATCTGTGTGATCATTTTTTCTCTAGTTTCATCTGGTAAAGATTCGTCTTGCTTTATAGCTTCTAATTGATTTTCAAGCTTAGCATTTTGAGTTGCTATTTCTATAAGCCTTGCCTTTTCAGGTTCAGACATTTGATCTATGTTGTCTATATCATTTTTTAATATAGTAGTAGAGTTTTGTACTTTTTCTCTCAACCTTGCTTCTATAGCTTCTCTAGCTTTAGGTGTTAAGTTTGGATCATTAAGACTTTTTTCCAGATCCATTATTTCCTTAGCATTAGCTTGAAGATTATCTACAGAAGCTTCTGATTGAAAAGGACCTAACATTGACTGTGCTAATATTGGAGCTTTAAATACTACACCTTGCATATACGAACCAGAAGCAAAAGACTCTGGAACTCCTTCCCATATGTTCATGTTTTTATGCTCTGGATTACCAGATATATATCTCATGGCTAAGTTTCCAGTTATTTGAGATAGAGCTTCAGTTCCACCTTCCATAGCTGACTGGTAAATATTTTTACCAAGACCAGGTATTGCAAAGTATTCTTTTTTAAGATAGTTCATAAAACCATCTTTAATAGCATCACCACTTTTAAGTTTGCCAAAAAACTCATCTACAAAACCAAGAGAAACTTTTTCAGATAAACCCTCAGCAGCACCACTTATTATAGCTGTTGAGTATTGATTAGCAAAACTATATTTAAAATCTTTCATCGGATGATTCTCTGGAAGATTAGCATACATGTCCATTTCCTCGTCCATACTTCGCATGGTGTTACCCATAGCGCTAGCACTCATTAAATATAAAGAAGCACCTCCAGTCATGTACATTAACGCAGCATTTGGTAGCTGTGTCATAGTTGTGTTACCCATCCAAGAACCAAGGTTCTCTAGACCTTCTAATGAAGTAAAATTTATATCTCCTAGTTTAGGTGGTTCTTGAGTTCCTGCTTGTAATTTTTTATTAACATTAGATAAGTGATCAGCAATAGCACCCATACCATAAGTATCTTGTAGCTTTTCGTATTTCTTTGCCATCTGTACTACTGGTTGAAAACCTTCTGGCAAATCACCGTTACTGTATTTTTCTTCAGCCCATCTTAAAGGAGCAAAGACTATAGCGTCAGCAGCATCAACCATACCACCAACTAAAGAGTTTGCACCGATTCTCAATGCAGATCTCATTTGTTCGACACCACCATGTCTTCTAGACACGACATTTAAGTATGCTGCTAGCTCTTTGTCATTACTTATTAGTCCTTTACCATCTTTGAGCACGTCTTGATACATACCCTCGTGCTTGTCAAATATACCTCTAAGCTTATCGTACTTAGCTTTATCACCATCAAACAGAGCAACTATCTCGTCTCTCTCCATCATTAAAGCTTGCATCTTAACATTTGCTTCGTCTACTTCGTCTTCAGTTGCATACCTACCTTTAGATATTATTTTATATTCGTTTTCAATTTGCTTTAACCTATGTTGCTCCTTTTTTCTATTATTAGGATCAGTAAGTTTTTCCATTTCACTGTAAACATTTGTCATGTTATCCAAGTGATAGCTTTGTGTATTTACATATTTAGTTATTTGAGCATTTAAAACGCTTTGAGCTTCTTTGGCTTTTCTTTCCATTTCAGCTTGCTTGTCACCTTTACCATCAAGCTCTTTCTCCATAAACCATGGTCTATCCATTAACACACCGCCATCAAGCACAACATTAACTACATCTTCTAAAATTCTTTGTCCAACATCTTGATCGTCTATAGCTTCTGTTAGGTTGTACTTTTCAGACTCAGCATTTAACATGTCTGTCTTTATCTTTAACGCTTCTGCTTTTATATCGTCTTGATCTAAATCAGCTATGAAAGCATCAAACTCAGGTGAGTTTTCATATTGTTTGTTGTCGTTATAACCACCAACACTAACACCTGGGTTTTCTGACGTAAATAAATTTTGTTGAGCTTTTAATATTAAATCTTTTTTAGCTTTTTTAGCTTCTTTATTTTTTTCAATTACATCATCTGTTAAATTGCTAGATATCTTTTCAGCAAGAGTTTTTTTCATTGATGGATCAATAAATGCTTTTCCAACGTTTAATGCTTTATCCATCAAGCTCATCTCCTCTATATCTGGGTCTTCAAATAATTCATCAACATAACTATTTGCCGCAGCATCATTTGCTACTTTTTGCTCATCGTTTGGTCCATATTTTTCAGACTCTAAAATAGCCTCGTTTATTGCCGTGTCGTCAATATCTAAAGCCGAAGTATCTGTTATGTATTGATTCATTTGGTTGTAAGTAGCTTCCCAAACGCTATCATCTTGACCACCAGCAGGTATTTCAAATGTATAAGGCTCCACATCTCTACCAGGTGAATTAACGGTAATAGTACCGTCATCATTGGTTTCGAATACGAAGCCTGAATTTTTGTAATGCTCGTTAAGATTATCAGTTGTTTTAGTATCGTTTCGCATGATTAACTCCTTACCATCTTTTATAGCACCTTTGAATATATCAAACGGCACATGGTCTGTGATAGCTCCTTGCGCGTTACTTCTTACAACTTTAGGGTTAGTCTTAGTTTGAAGACTAGGGTTGTCAGTAGTATTGTTAGATTGATCTTTTGAGTTAAGTTTACGTTTCTCGTTTTGCAACGTAGCCATTTCTGTAGTCCACTTATTTCTCTTATACTTTTTAACAACGTCCTTTATTAGCTGATCAGGCTCGTTGTTAGCTAGCATTTTATTGATAATTCCTACTAATTTTTCATCTCTTTTTGGCTCAACTGACATATTATATTATATTATAAGTTTAAATAACTGTTGACTTTGGCATCTTGATCATCTTTGTCAAGACTATTGTATGGAGTGCCACCTTCTCTCTTATAGTCTTCTGTATATTGATTACCTATAAACCCAACAAAGTAATCAGCCATTAGATCTCTTGTCGTATCTTCATTGTAAAATTCATTTTTAGGGTTTATTAAAGCATCTATTATACTTGCTTTTTGTTCTGATCCTAAAAGCCCTGCGGTTTCTTCACCGTCTATAATACCATTATCATCTCCAGGTGGTGGAGTTAAACCTAGGTCAGCATATTTTAAACCATTAATCTGTGGGTTTGCCTCTAAAGCTTTAGCAAAAGGTTCTCCATTTTCTAAAACATCATCATACATTAAACTACCCATGTTACCCTCTTTTAATTGCTGTAGCATTTTGTATTTATACTTTTCAGGTTCAAAACCTTTAGGAGTATAACCTTCCTCTTTGTTTCTTAAAGCATCTTCTTTTGCTTGAGCAGCAATACCTATAGCATCTTTTCTTATATTAACCATAGTTTTGTAATCCTTTTTAAACTCACCCATTTTAGTTTTAATATCAGACATTAACATAAAGTTGCCATCACCTATGTCAACTTCCCATTTGCCTTCTTTATTAACCCTCTTTTTTGTTTTAGGATCCATAACATTGTTAAACATATTTCTTTCTGCATCTGAACAATACTCAGACCAATCACCGGCTGTTTGTATTTGAGCTATTTCGTTTCTAATCTCTTTTGCGTTAGCAGTTTCAATAGCAAACTTGTTTAACTCACCCATATGTTCTCCTTGTTTATTTTTTCTACCAAACTGAGCTGCACTTTTATAATTACCATGTAAACCTTTTACATACTCTTCACTAGCTCCAAAAAAGTCTTGACCCATAGAACCATTCATACTGTTTATATCATCAGCTAAGTCGTTACCTTTTTTAACGTTCTGAGCTCTATTTTTAGATATTTGAGACACAGCTTCTGAACTTATTTGCAATAGCTTGTCCATACCTTGATACTTACCAGTCTCTATACCAGCAGCTGCAGCGTTGTACGCTCCTTGTACTAATGTTGCATCAGCGTTTTTTAGTGGTGATTTATATTTTTTATCCATTTCCCTGGTTTTTTAATTTCATATACTCTTCGTAACCTTCTTGACCTGGTAAATTACCCATACCACCAGCGTTAGATATACCTGTTAACCCACCAGCTACAGCGCCAGCAGCACCAGTTATACCAGACCACATTTGTTGATCTGCTTGAGCTACCTTTTGACTAGCAGCAGCTTTTTCAGATTGTGCCATACCTAATAATGTTGATACTTTGTTTCTCTCCATATCTCTTGACATAACATCTCCTTGTCTTTCTTGGTTTTGTATTTGAGATGCTGCTTGTCTTTCTAACTGTTGGTTGTTTGCTTCTTGTTTACCAATAGATATAGCAGATTTCTGTGCATCTAAAGAACCTTGGTTAGCCATAGCTTGTGCTAAACCAGCAATACCAGAACTACCAGCTGATTGTCTCATACTATCTAACACGTTAGCTTGATTTTGTTGCTGTTGTGCTTTCATGAATTCAGCTTCCTGTGTGTTGACTGTTAAGTCTTCCATTTTGTTTTCCATATTAGCATACGGATTACTCGTGTCTAACCCAGAAAAAGCTTCTTTCTGTCGTTGCATCTCTTGTTTAGCTTTGTCCTCTTCTTTTTTAGCAGCTTTTTTAGCTTTGCCAGCAGATATAGCTTTAGCTATTTGCCCACCAGCACCGATAGCGGCAGCTCCTACTAGTAAAAAACTCATATCTTATTTATTTTTATTAATGTATTCTTCATATTCTTTAAAATCTTTAGCTACAATCTCTTTTTCTAACCACTCTATGTCTTGCGAGTTTGTAGGGTTTTTATGTATATTTACAAATATACTTTCTTCATTTGCATGTATTACTCTTTTAGTTCCTGGTTTTGCAACTACATAACAAGGTGCAATATAATCCTCTGTAGTGTTTTCTGTTATAACTGAAATATGCCCGGTTAGTAAAAACCAGACATGTAAGTGTTTATGTATTGCTCCAACAACAATAGATCCAGGTCTCATAGACATTTGTCTTACGTATATACCGTCTGCAAAAGTATGTTTTAGTGGAAATAACTTTGAGTCTTGGTGCATGACAATGTTTACCCCATCAGATTCATCTATTAACGCCTTTTGAAAATCTAAGATTTTCTTTCGTGAAGATAATTGAATATCTTTATTCATATTTAATTTAATTATAGTTAAATAATCACACTTTTTTCGCGTTATTTACTACTTTCAAACATGTCAATACCTACACTAAACAGTTCAGATGTTGTTGTAGAGTTGTTTTTAAACTTAATTTCAGCATAATAACCTAACACAGAGCTTAAGTTAACCTTGTTGTCCTTGCTAAATAATATAAACACACCATTAGGCGGGTTGTTAACTTGATTCGCTACAGTTATAACAGAACCAGTTATATTTGTTATAACACCTATCTCTATTACAGATGATGAATTTATGTTATAACCACCTAAACTAGATGTTGGGACATAGTAAACAGTGTCTCCAACTTGGACAGATGTATTTAATGGTTCTGAAAATGTTAATGTTGTTGGCATATTATGTTGTTGTTATAAAGTTGCTAGGTTGTAATGTTATATCGCCATTAGGAGAAGTAGTACCGTATTGTAATACTCTAACAGAACCAGTTACAGTTATTAATGTTGTAATATCATTGTTTGTAGTAGCGTTTACATTTACTAACTCGTATTGCCAATCACTAAAGAACCTTATATTAGTACCTGCTGGTACACCACTATGAGCGTTGCTAATAGTTACACTGTCATTCGCGCCTATAGCAGTAACTACTGTTTTAGCATTTTTAAATAAGTTAGAAGGACTCTCACCATTTTCGTAACCTACATCTTCAACAAACATACCAACTTTTATACCACTAGTATCTGGCATGTTTATTACAAGTGGAGTGTTAATGTTAGAAGCTATAGTAGGATGTGTTAAACGTTCAACACTAACACCTAAGAAATCATTTATTGAAGGCTGTTTAAGTAAAGTTAATGTTCTTGATCCTGTTCTTGCATAAGTAAATGTAAAGTTGAAATCTAACTTTTGTGAAGCTTTAACAGCTGTTAATGGAGGACTACTAGTTATTGAAACCGAGTCACCGCCAGAAGTTACATTGGTTAGTGTTCCGTTATTTATATTAGCAGTTACGTTACCTTGAACTTCCCAACTACTACCAACAGCAGTGTTTATATTTGTTGGTACAGCAGCATCTAAAGCTATGTTGTTTGCTGTTCCTGTAAAATCACCACCTTCCATGAACGTACAATATTTTCCAACAGAAAATCCACTAGGGTCAAGAGGCATGATTATAGGTTGAAAAACAGTACCATTAAGTGGCGGGACAATATGAAAGTTCATAGCAAGTCTATAGTTGTTTCTTATTTGGCCCTGTGTAGCTGGTGTTGTAAATGGAGGAGTACTAGCTACTGCTCCAGTAGTATAATTACCAATACCGTGCGGACCAGTGTTGCCGTTTAGATCTGTTGTTGCTTCCCAAGCTTGCGTGTCCCATCTATAAGCATGTGTTATACCATTTTCAGCATTGTTTAATCTTACGATCATACAGTAAGCTAAGCCATTAACATCGGTTGGAATTGTATAACCAGTACTATCATACTGTAAAAGAACAGTATCTCCAGGACCAACAATAGGCTTATCTGCATTGATAGCAGTTACTCTTTTAATTTTGTTGTTACTCGTTGTAGTTCTAGCTAAATAAGCAAGTCTAATGTCATGAAGCCAAGCACAAAAACCTCCTTCTGGTGATGGTGGATCAGGATCTAAACCAAACACGTTCTCTGGAGGTGTGTAGTATATTTCTATAACTGACTTTTCAATTAAACCAGTGTTACCACTAGACGTGTAATATGTATCTACAACGTTCCAAGAGTAATAAGGTTCCCAAGGCGCATTTGCCAATCTACTAGTCCAAGACACTTCAACACCGCTACCACCTGCTTGTATTTCTAAGTGATAACCAGTCGCAGCAGTTATAGTGTATTCTGCTATTTTATGAGCTTGACCTTGGTCTACTGTTCCAGTCCATTTATCTGAAGATGTACTTAAACCAGAAACTCCAGTTAAAAACAACACATCATCAGTTCTAGCTATACCAGATATAGGAGAGCTAGGAACTATAGTAACGTTATCTGATGCGTGTTCTTCGTAACTAACATATAAGCATGCTGGTCTAGGTATTTTACCGCTTGTTGGTGTTGCCGACGTATCAACATCAAAATGTAAATTATAATCACTACTAGGCATTGTAAAAGATGAGTAATAAGCTTTAGCTTCTACAACATTTGCAGGATCACCAGCAATACCTTGATTTGTAAATTCTACTTTAGTAATGCCAGCATCAGCATTCCAACCGCTAGCTGCAGTATAAATATAAGTAGATCCACTAGTTGTTGCTGTACCTCCAGGTACACTAAAATCTGCAGCATCTAAGTCTAAGCCTGAATACACATAAAGACCAGTTGTAGAGTTATATACTAAGTTATCAATATAAGTACTTGAAGCGTTTTGAGTACCATTAGCTTGTGTTACGGTTGAACCAGCCGCAGCTGTAAAACTATTGTATGCACCTATTTTAAAATCAGAATCAGCGCCGCTTGAATCCCAGTTTACACTTCCCGCAGCGTTTGAAGGGTGTCCGTGAACTTCTATTTTGTACTGTGTTGCAGGAGTACCAGTGTTAACAATAGTTGCACCACCACCTAAACCTTGAACTGAAAATTCTCTTTCATCTAAGTTAGCTAAATCTGTGCTCACACCTTGAACTGTGCTAAACCATTTACCTTCTTTGTTCTTAAACTCTACATTGTCAACCTCTTGAAGATCTGTGTGCATGCTATCTACATACCAACCAGTTTTAGCTGTTAAATTATCATATCTATTATCTGTTTTACCACTAACAGTTGTGAACTGTGATATTCTAGCTTGAGTTCCTTCGTAGTTTATAGAATTAAAGCTTTTTACAGAGCTTGGTGAATCATTAAATACTAATGTAAAATCAGAATAATACTGATTACCATAAAAGTTATTAGTAGTAGTATTGTCATGATGCTTCCATATACTACCTTCGCTAAATGTGTAGTATTGATTATTTAAACTTATACCTTGCTCAGGCCCAAAAGATTTAAAGCTAGTCCAACCACCAGTTATCTCATTGTAACTAACAGTTTGTGTTGTTGGTCTAAACTGATGTTTAGCTACTCTAGTTGCTAATGTTAAGTTATATTCGTTTTTCTTTTCGTCGTAAGTACCAAGTAGTTCTGATAAGTTTTCAAGATTATCGTTAAAATAATCTTTCATACCTATATCAGATATACTCTTTATAGACATACCACCTTCTAAAGCTAATACTTGACCTCTCATTTGATCTGCCCAGTACATAGCAAAAGGTGTTACCGCTAGTGATTCTGGGTTTGTTGATATACCGTAGTCACCGTTTATAGGAGTTGCTTGCCCTATAACATTGTTTGTCGACGTTACATTACTGTTTCCATCAGCGTTAAATAAAGCATCTTTGTTTGTTAACATTCTTAATACTTTGTCTTCGCAAAAAGCTATAGTGTCAGTATCTCTACTAACAAGCTTTTGTATTGAACCATGTCTAGGACTAAGATCTTTAGTTATAGGTTCTGCTTGTATAAATTGGTTTAAATTATTAACACCACTAGTCGAGTTAAATATACCAGACCATATCATACCACTACTTCTATGTTCTTCAGCATAAGGAGTTGCTAAAACAGTAGATGCTTTAACGCCGTTAGTTATTTGAGGAGCATTGTAGTCATCTCTAATTCTATCAGATTCTACACCGTTACCAAAAGTCCAACAGTTGTGCCAACCTAATAGTTGAGGTTGATAATGAGGTGCTCTCCAGTATTGATAACCAAAAGGAGCTCTTTTATTGGTAGGGTTTTTACCTGTTACTACTTTAATTGATTGCGTGCCAATTGCATATGGGTTAGCACTAGCTTTAGATACATATACAGTTGAGTAGCTACCATCATACTTGTATATTTTTATGTATTGATCATGATCTAAAGTTCCTACTAAAGCTGGTGTGAACGTTATATTTGTTATGTCTTGATCTGCAGCTGAACTAACATAAGTTATTTTATAAGTTTGTTTTTCACCAGTTGGAGTACCATCTTCAGTATGCCAATCACCATTTTCATCTCTTGTTTGAAAAGTTGAAAATAAAGGTATTAACAACTCGTTGTTTCTATGTGTTACGTTTAATGGTATTGCGCCAGAAGCTTCGTAGTAAATGTCTAGCTCTACGTTTTCTTTTGGCTCAGTTTCCCATATTGCAGGATCTTCACTGGCAAACTCGCTAGAGTCTACGCCAAAAGTAGTATCAGGGCTAACAATATCAATAATAGAAGCAGTTCTTCCATCATGAGTATATGCACTCATTGGATCCCAAAGATTTACATCCATAGGTTCACCAGTTTGATCTACAACTACTTCCTGAACAAATTGTCTTCTTTTTTTATCTGGATTGTTACTATAATTACGATGTTGATAGTTTTCTGTATTTCTATGACCTAATGATCTTAAAACTCTATAAACTGTACCGTTAGGATCGTCTCTCCACTTGAATAGTGTACCTGCTTTTCTCATTTTACTATAAAACACACCGTCAGAACCACCTGGAGCTCCATGTGTTCTATATCCCCACCATATCCTAGTTCTATCTGAATAGTGTCTCATACCTCCTCTACCAGTTCCATTTATATCCGAGTGTGAAGGGTGAGCACCGTTATCATTGTGATCATCGTTAGGGTGAAAACCACCTTGTCCATTAGACCAATTTACGTCACCACCATGACCACATCCATCTATATACCAACTACTAATAGGGTTATTGACGTATTGCCAGTAATCTCTAGTTCTATATCTAGCGTTATAATGTCCCATTTGCTCGCTAGATGAAAAACTACCATTCATACCGTAGTACGAATCGTTAGTGTTCCATTCATCACTAGCGTTATTTCTATGATGAACAGGTGTATGACCTGGTGTGGTGTTGGTTGATTTAGATGGGTGTCTTCTATCACCATTACTACCAATACCAATTACTAAATTTGTACTATGACTAGATACTATGTTATAAGCAGCGGAGCTATCAGCAGCATTAGTTAACACATACTCTTCTAGTGTTGGGTTTCTAAATATTTTAACAAAAAATCTACCATCAAACTCTGCTTTGTTCTCTACAACGTTTTCTCTTAATTCAATTCTATATGTAGGAAACGATGAGTTAGTACCTAAACCAGCTGCGTTTATTATATTATTACTACCATCATATTTATTCATTTGAGCTCTTTCACCAAAGGGTGCGGCTAAACGAACTGCAACATCACTACTTCCTATTTTTTTAACAGCCGTTAAGCTAACCCACTCTGTAGCTATAGTAGTGTTACCTAGATTACCCGTTAAACGTACTTGCAGGCTACCACTTGATATTCTAGAGTAAACTTCAGTTAACCAAGTGCTACCAAAAGCAGCATTAAAATTACCTAGAGTTGTTAATATTTCATTAGCAGTTGGAAAAGCAGCTGCTGCATTTGTTCCTTGAGTTGACGTTTCAACGGTACCGTGTATTTTTTTAACTGTCTTTATATATAAAGGTGCGTCGTCAGAAACAGCAACAACTTTAAATCTAGCTTTTTCTTTTACACCTTCGTTTGAATCGTGCGCTTTTTTAAGTATTAAAAACGTATCGTCTTGTATTTTATTTCTTTCAGCTGATGGAAACGAGATCCAAACGTTACCATCTTCAGCATTATACCAACGATCCATTGCTATGTTATAATATTCGTTAGAAGTTTCTTTAACATAAAACTTCATATATTCAGCCCAACTAGGAATTGTAGAAGAGCTATTTACTGTAACTTTTAATAAATTTTGATAACTAGACCATTTCTTCTCTAAATTTATACTACTACTCTTTGTAGGTATTTGAACAGGAGTCTCTCTACCATAAGTATCACAAAACACAACACCAACTTGATAGTTTCTTAACGTTTTACACGATTCAACAGTTTCGCCTATATACTCGTGGTTAAAGCTTACATCTAGCTTTAGATCTTGAGACAGCTGATAGTTTTGCTTATAATTACCATATATTAACCTGTTAGAAGTTATCTCTTGAGTCTTTGCACTTTTTGGAACGTTATCCCAAGGTCTCAGCAATTGATTAGAAGGAAGTATAGCATGTATCATTTCTGAAGTCAAATCGTACTGACCTCTATTATATTGACTAGCAGCTCTGTCTGGCCATTGAGGTGCTCCATCTTTTTTTGTTATTTCTTTTACAGTGTATATTTCATTTTTACCATCTTCTTTATATAACAAGTCTACTTGCACAACATCATCAGGAACTAAGTGTTGTTCTGAAAAGTAATTTTGCAACCTTAAACTTTTCATTTTATTTGTCATACCAAGATTAAATCCTTTTTGACAAAGATAATCAAAACCTCCAGGTATAAATGCTACCTTTGTCCAAGGTGCAAATGTTGAGTATTCACCGTCTGTATATTTCCATCTATAAGAAAATCTAGGAAATTTAAACTCAAATAAAGGTGGAGGTGAATCTAATCTACATTTCCATATACTAGGTACTGTTGATATATTTTCATCAATACTTATAACGTTAAACGTGTAAGGACCAACGTCACCACCATTGTTAGGCATACCTGTTGGTGCGCCGGTAACTAAAACTCTTATTAAAGCATCGTCTTCGTCAAAATCTACAGGTGCGCTAGTTGAATCTGTAAAAAGTAATACATCACCATTTCTAAAATCTACAGGATTGTCAAATGTAAAACCAGTAACTTCATAACCTTCTTCAAACGGATTACCATTATTATCAGCCCAAGAAACTGCTGACGCTGAATTTGCGGATGTTTGGTTTTCACCTGGATTTGGCACTGCTAATGTTGAGTCTGGAACTCTAGCAATACTAGTTTCTAACATTCTTAATTCTAAAGGAAATTTAGGGGATTTTTTTATAACAGTTATATTTTCTGTTCTAGACCATTGAGGTCTAACTTCATTTCTGTTTAAACATGTTTGATAACCTAGTGTATTAGGATTTTGTATAACATTTCTTGTGTGAAAATTAGCATTGTCACCAAATGGACTTGGTATTTGACTTGCTAAAAGATTGTTTGAGTTACTACTTGCACTTCCCTGTAAAGCGTCTACCCAACCAACAACTTGCAATGTGCCACCAGTACCTTTTAAACTTCTTTCAATATGTATTTTTTTTGGCTCAGTAAAACCATCAGTCCAAAACAACATACCATCTAAATGGTTTATGTTATTAATTTTTATTAAAGGGTTAAAGTTTAAAATTCTTTCTGCAAATTCAGATACAAAGTATATACTATTGTTTACTGATGTTGGTATAGCAACTCCACCAGAGTTGTCCCACTGATAGTCGTGAAATATAGCCCAACCATTACTAATCTTAATAACGTCAGTTACTAAAACATTATCAGCTAAAGTTATAGTTGTAGTTGTACTACCATTAGTAAATGTTCCAGTAATATGCATTCCAACTCTAACACCAGTTGTATTAGTAGCGGATCCATTATCACTAATAGTAAACCACTTGTCAGTAGTGTTGTTTGCTGTTTGTAATTCTTTGACGTTATATATATCTACAAATACATATTTAAAAGAGTTGCTAACTGTGTCATATTCTATTATGTAATCTTTTTTAATAAGAGGTTTGTAGTTTCCATGTCCACCACCTGCAATAAAATAGTATATTAAATCTTTTTCTGCTACAGCCATTGCACCTACGCAAGTGCAATAGTCTTCTGGAACTATGTTATTACTAAGTTCTGTGTTACCAAGTAAAGTCTGTAGAGCTCCAACATCACTACCCTCCGACGTAGATATCTGTACATTTAAAGCATCACGATATTGACCAGAAGGTAAAACCCTCTCGTCCATGTCTTTATTCATCTTTGCTCCAGAAAAATTTCTTTTAATTTCAGCCATGCGGTATTTTAGTGTTTAATCCATTTAGATTTACCTCTTAGTATCTGAGTAATCTCTTCAATTTTAATATTCGATAATCTTATTTTAGCTTTTCTTGTTTCAGCAAACTTTTCTTTTTTCAACAACTGTAGCATATTATAATCTACATTTTTCCTGCCTTGCATGCAACCATATAATACATGCTTTATCATTGCTTCTTGAGCAAATTTGTGAACTATAAAATCATCTTGATTGTTAGGAGTGCCTTCATATGCGCCAGTGTGTGATTGCAAATTTCCAACTCCATCACTTATATAATGTAAGGTCACAGTTTTTCCGAGTAAATTACTACTAAAATGAATTGTTCCATTTGAATAATCTACATAAAAATTTCCATTTACATTCATATGCTCTGGTGATCCACCAAACTGTGCACCTAAAACATTTTCGTAAATATCTGTATCATCAAATATATTGCCAGTAGGAGTTGGTGTTGAATTTGGTGTATTACCTTTGTAATCTGACCAAGTTGAAGATTCATTTGCTTCAAGAATTTCACCTGGATTGTCAAAAGTTATTTGATAATCTGCAGCTTGAATAGGAGCTTTAGGGTTACTAGTTATTCTAGTAGGTAGAATTGTGTGTTCTATACCATAGTCATCTTTCCAAGTTACCTTTGTGTAGCCTACGTAATCGTGTGGTAAAGCCATCACTAAAGAAGGTGGTATTTCTAACTCCATACCTCTTGTAGATCTAAAAGTATCAAAGCTTAATTCCTGCAATGCTCTATGAGCATGATATGTTACATCTGAAACTCTAGTTCCTTCTAGCATCTTATCCAACTGACAATAAGTAGCTACAACGTCGTTAATCAAATCAGATATCATCATAAACTGATAACTACCATACTGAGTGTCATCAGCAGTTAACTGAGTGTTGTCTGGCCCATCATAATACTGTTTGTGTGTTAATGTTATTAAGTTATTTGGCATATCTTATTTTGTTTGTTGGATGTTTTGTGTTTCTTCGTTAGAAGCTATTTGTACTAAACCTGGCTTGTTTATAGTTATACCAGCTAACTCTAATATTTTTATAACTAAGTTTGTCTCTTCAGACCTGTGCATTACAAAGTCTATAGAGGTGTTAACATCATATAATGCTTTTTCATTTACAACTACATATCCCCATTGAACTTTTGGTGGTACTGTTGCTATAACCTCTACTTTTAATTGGTTGGCTGTAGAGACAGCAGTTGTAGCATCTTCTTTATATAATGAAAAACTACCATCAGAGTTTTCGGTATAAAAAAAGTCAGGACCATCAGCTATATGCCATCTACTATTGTTTCTAGCGTTATACATATCAACTATATGTTTGACATCTGTTTGTTCAATAAGTTTTAGTGGGATTGACGATCCATCTGTACCAGAATAGTACAGTCGTCCAGTTCTATATATAGTGCTATTAGTAAGTGCTGGCAAACTATAAGATTTGTTTGCGGCTGTAAATACTAAAGCTGTATCAGTTCCTTTATATAGTGATATTTTTTCTCTGAGTAAATTGACTGAGTCGCCAAAATCAGGTTCTAAAGGGTTGTTGCTTCCTGGCTTTTTTGCCTCATCACCTCTAGCTTTTAATTGAATCATAGCAGCTAAATCATAAAAGTACTGCTCAAATATATCTAATTGAGCTTGATTAGCATGTAGATTAAATTCTTGTGGCGTAATGTAGCCTCTTTGCTCTTTATTAGCTAAAGCTAAAACTCTTTGGTATACTGTGTCTATACTAATTTCTTTATTATGCGCCATATATTTTTTAAATTTTGTAGTTTGCAATCGCCCCGTAGAGCGACTGCATCTACAAGGTTTTTATTTTAATTGTTTCTCAACAGATTTTAAAACCTCCATACCTTCATCGGTTTTAAAGAATGCTGCTAAAGCTGAATAAGGATGTTCGTTGTAAGGAACGTTCATTAGCTTTCTTTTACTATTAGCCCATGTAAAAGTTCTTTGATCAGAAGATAAATTTAATACTCCCATTTCAGTTGCTTTGATACCAATGTTTCTAAGATGAACATTATCATCTTCACATAGCTCTAAAAACAACACAGGATTTGCTTTTGCAAACACTAGTAAATCTCTTTTGATTTCTCTAGAACTTAAGCTTGATACTTTAGAACCTATTTCTACTCTCATTATAGCTTCTGCCATATCAATATCTATATCTCTAGCAGCTAACATTGCATCAACTTCTAAATTTAACGTTTCTAAATCTGATTTAGCGGCTAATTTAGGTTTTACTTCGTACCAAGTTTTATTAGCTTTTGGGTGATATATTGATAAAAACTTTTGAAGCATAACTTTTTGCTTTGGAACGTATAACACTCCGTTTCTAAATACTATTCTACCAGGTCTTATTTGACCTTTGAATTCATCTACAAATGGTGTGCTTTGGTTTTCACAATACATAATTTCTCGCTCATAACCAGCTTCTTCGTCAAAGTAATATATACCTCTTGTTTTCATATAGTAAGATAACGGTTTTGCATCGCTTCTTAATACATATCTTCTATCTTTGATTTCCCAACCATTAATCATTTTAACTGTTGGTTCTTTTCTTTTTGGTTGTTCTACAACCGGTGGTGCTTCCATAACTGGAGTTTCTACCACTTTTTCTACATGCTCATCGCCAGGGTCTCCTGCGTAAGCTTTTTTTGTTTTTGCCATAATATAATATAATATAAGTTAATAAAAAAATAAAAGGACCGAGGCCGAAGCCCCGGTTCTTTTAAAAGATAATGTTTATCCTTTCAATAATACAAAGTTATTTGCACCTTGAACAACTAAACATCTTTCAGATAAGAAATGCATCTCCATCGCATCTAAATCAGAAGTAGCAGCACCAACCGAACCAGTAGTCCAAGTTTTGTACTTTCTGCTTTCCATTTGAGAAGCTCTGTAACGTACATGTAAGAAAGGTCTTTTAAGATTCTTTCCTAATTGTTGGTCATATACAGAAGATACACCTGCAGGTATCATAACACCGTGAATCGCGTTAGTCGAGTCAGACGCGTTAATAGCACCTCTTGTAGCAGCATCGTTTAGATATTTGAAATCAGACTTGTAGAAATCGTAAGATCCACGTCTGAAACCAGAGAAACCTAAGTTTAATGCCATGTCTTCTTCGTTGTTAAATACACCGTAAGAAGTTCTAGCAGTTGCACCACTACCACCACCGTTCATTGTAGCAAGCATATCATCAATAGAGATAGAAGTTTTTCTATCTAAGAATAACATGTTTTCTTCAATTGCACCGTTAGCGTCTAACTCATCGATAATGTCATCGAATTCAGTTAAAGCAGCAGAAGGAGTAGCTCCATCTAATGCGTTAGATATATTACCTCTAGTTGCTAGCGCTTGCCATAAACCTTCAGTACCGTTGATAGGACCTGTTGCTCCAGTAACTGTAGAGTTAGTGTTAGCTATTGTAGTAGCTTTTACTGACTCCATCATCGCCATCTCTAAGTAGTCGTTAAAACGAGCTTTTGTATCACCAGAAGCTTTTAAGTACCACATGTAACCATTTTGTCCTTCTTCACCAGAAATTTCAACCCAACCAATTTGAGCAGCATCAGATCCAGAGATCTCATACTTGTCTTTTAATATGATTGGCTTGTTAGTTCTAGATTTGAACTGTGGAGTGTTAGCACCTACTCTACCTACAGAACCTTTAACATATTCAGATCCATAAACAAGAACAGTTAAATCACTAGATAAGTTAGCATTACCTGCAGCATTACCATCGTATCTTTCACATTCGATCTGTGCAGTACCTGAAGTAGTTACACTGTTTACAAATACTTGAACAGTAGTGTTAGCGTCAGCTACTAATAGCATATCACCTGGACGAATCCCGTGATCAAGACCTGAGTTACCAACCGCGGTACCATCAACGTCAGTTGCAGCAGTCATAGTTAATCTTAAAGACCCAGAGTTATCAGCACCTGTTACAGCTTTATATGTTAAATGTAATCTACCTTGCTCAGACCAAATTACTTGATCAGCGCTCATAGATTCTTCAGCTCCTACTTGTGATAAGAAACCTGAGATAGTTCTGTTTCCAAAAACCTCAGCTTCTTTCTCCATAAGATCTGGTAAATATTGTTGTGCCCATCCATTTGTATTACCTGATCCACCAGAAGTGAAATCGATGTAATTGGTAGCCAACGTTTGTTTCATTGCAGCTGGAGTATATCCAGCAGCGGGTACGCCTGTTACAGCCATAATTTTTAATTTTTAAATTAATAGTTTATTTTCGTTTTCTAATTCTTAGCTTCATGTCATTAGAATCTTCACCTAATACTTTAAACTTAATACCTCCTTCACCTTCATAAACTTTATGAGATTCCCTCGATGTGTTAATGTTCTTAGATTCAGCAATAGTCTGCTTTACAGCATCAGTCTTGCCTTGTTCATAGAAATGTTTAGCTATTGCATCAGGATTCATAGCGGTGAATAAGCCCTTGTGATAACCAGCAGCATCGTCCATAACATTGTTTTCGTTTAGGAACTTCCCAACGAAGTTGTTAATATCAACTTGCTTGTTTTTTAAAGCGGCTACATCTTGAATATTGTACTTGATCTTTTTGTCACCTATATTAAACTCAAAACCATCAAAGTTTTCAAAAACTTTATTTGTCTTGCTTAAAAAGGTTTCTTGCTGATCTCGAACAATTTGTTCGTTCTGCTTTTCTTCCTGACTATAACTATTGAAAAACTCAACTGCTTTCTGTTGCTCTTCTGTGAGCTTACTTCCAGCTTTGATTTCATCATAGTATTTAGACTTTTGCCCGTCTAAGTAGGTTTTAGCCAAAGCAACTTGCTCTTTCATGGCTAATTTTTTTCTTAATATTTCTTTCTCATCTGCAGAATCTTCATCGTAAGAAAACTGATCTTCTAACATGAAGTTTATTTCATCTGTGTTTAGATGAGGTTTTGTCTTTTTATAATAATCATTTAGTATTTCTGAATCGTCCATATCTTCTATATTAGTATTCAGTCTTACATAATCATTAATGTCTCCACCAGTTTCATTCATAAACTCAACTAGCTTTTGTACATTTTCAGGTACATCTAAAAATTCCTCAACAGCTTCTTCTAAAGTCTCTTCCTGTGTTTCGGCTTGCGGTTGTACCTCTTCTTGTTCTTGTGGGGCATTGGCATCTTCATCGACTCCAACCACTCCCTCGTTGACAGTGTTATCTTCTGCAACTTCTGTTGTTTCTGTGGTTTCATTTTCTTCTGGTATTGTTTCTGTTGGTATTTTTGTTAAATCTAATCTTATGTCACCATCTTCATTTATTGATACTGGTGACTCTTCTTGTTTTTCTTCAACCTGAGGTTCTGTAGTTTGCTCTACAGTTTCTTGTGTAGTCTCCTCGACTACGTCTTTGTTTTCTTCCATGATATAATAATATTAAATAATTAGTTACTAGACAAACCAGCTACGCCCATACCGCTACCTAAGCTGTCGTTACCTGCAGACTCAAAATTCTTAGGAGTTGTTTCGTTCTTTTTTTGATCGATTAATTGGCTTTGTTGGCTAGCTTGTTCTCTTTGTCTTCTGTCTTTTCTATCTTCTTTACTTTCTTCTTTACCTTTGCTATTGCTAGCGTCTACCTCTCTAAGCTTCATGTTTATTGCAAACTCATGATCCATTAGTTTCATTTTCATTTCAGCTTCTTGTTGCATATACTGAACCTTCATAGCATTTCTTTTTTCTTCCATTTGCATATCAGCTTCTACCTTTGCTTGGTTTTTCTGCATTTCAGCTTGTGCTTGAGCTTGTGCTGCTTGCTGTTGAGATTCTCCTTGAGCTTTTATATTTTGTTGTTGTAAAGCTTGATCTCTTTCTAGTTTCTTTTTCTTTTTATACTTTATCAACTGGTTAGCCATCTTTAAATTCTTAACCTGCCTTATGTCAATAGCGTCATCAACATCTAAACTTTTTTGCTGAATAGCCATTTGAATGTTGTTTTCAAGTATTTGTCTTTCTTCTTCGTCTGGCATTAAATCTATAAATATACCAAAGTCATACAAGTGTAGCTCTTTCATTTCATCTAGTGTAGCTACGTTATGAGCACCTATTTGTTGTATAAAAGCGTCTTTTGTTGGAGAATATTCTAGTATGTCAGATATTCTAAGTGATATTTTTTCAGCTGTTTCTACAGTTAAAAATAACGATGCATCTAATATATGTCTTGTTGCTACATTAGAATTTGCTGCAGCTAATTTTTGTATACCAACTAGTGATCTTGAATCTGGAGTTGAAGCATCTCTAGCTTCGTTAAGACCAGTCACATCTCTAATCATCTGTAGGTAGTAGTTATAGTTACCTATAAGTGCTTGTAATTTATTGCCCGCGCCAGCTCCATTTGAAATTTCTTGTATAGGTATTTTTCCTGGGTTCTGATCACCATCTTGAGTAAACGATCTACCAACAACCGAACCTGTTTGAAAGAACATGTTTAAAGCTTCTTGAGCGTTATAATTTGTTCCATTACCTAAATCAACCTCTGCTAAACCATCTATGTCTAAATAAACACCGTCAGGAACCATTCTAGATAACACCTGTTGAAGTTTAAGATGAGTTAGTTGTATCATGTCAGCAAAGCTAGTAATTCTGCTTACAAGTGATTCTATTTTACCTCTATACATTTTTGGAGCTACAATAGAGTAATTCATCTTAACTTTATTGTAATCACTTTTAGATCTCATCATGTTATCAGCTTTCTCCCACTTTAACATAATCTCTGTTCCAACTATTTTAACACCTTCAAATAAACATTCAACTGATCTCTGTATTCTAGAGTAATCAGCAGCATCAGTAGGTGGTTTAAATGTATCGTCTCTTTTTATAGATTTTTGAGCTCCTGAAGATAAAGTTTTAACTTTATAAACATCATTCATATATGTTTTATAGTTAAAGTACAATAAAGTTACTTTGTTTTTATCTTTGCTACCTTGTTTTTGGTATTTTTTAGCGTTATGGCTAGAATATAATTTAGAAACAGTTTCCAAGTCCGTCTGTGATAAATGTGGAAACTCTTTTGCTAACTCATTTATAGGTATTTCTTTTATTTCACCAACATAATATATATCATCAAAATAAGGTGAGTCAGTATATGAGTACACTAAACTAGCTGGATCTACATATTCTACTTTAGCTCCTTCTGACCAGTTAAAGTTAGTTTTAGTTGCAGCAATACCTAAAACAGTTAAATCTTCTAAACATCTTCTTCTTGTTAAATCATATTTACAACCTTCCATTAATGTGTTTACAGCTGTTTCATTTGCAACTTCAACTGCTTGTTTATAAGTCAACTGCATGTGTAATTCTAACTCACCTTTTGTATCTGGTAAATCAGCCGGGTTGTTTTGGTACATATCTATGTTTAACTGTTGCTTTGCAGCGTCATTAAACTCTTTGGTTTGCATATCAGCTATCATGCTCTCCATGTACTCTGTTCTTTTTGATACTCCGTATTGATCTTGTGAATATGCTTTTAGTTCGTAACCTCTACCAGCCATACCGTTAACAACAATATCAACAAACTTTGGTATAATAGGTACTGGTGTCCAGTCTAAATTAAGATAAGACAAATCACCGTTTATAGATAACTCATCTTTGTATTTTTGTATTGATTGTTCTCCTCTTGCGTATAATCTTAAGCTGTGAAACTTTCTATTAGTATGTGAGTACCTGTGAGAACCAGCTTCATCAAACCATTCTGATTCGATTGCTTGACCCACTTGTAATCCATATTTATTAGTAATTTTTTCTAAATCACTAACAACTTGAGAAGGAAAATTTTTATGTACAGACTCTGCCATATTATCGTTTAATTATTGTTGAATTCGTTCCTTTGTTATTATATCTTGATATACTTATATTAACTGGTTGTCTTGTTTGTTTTGGGTTAGGTCTATATAAATGTCTATTACAAGCCATTATCGCTAATCCAGAGCTAATTGTTGCATCATACTTTGTTCTTTTGTTTATATCAAACTTGCTCCAATCATTTAGTGTTCTATTAAAATACATGTTACCGTATTTACCATCACCAACATCGCCGACTTTTTGTTGAATATACATCTCAATAGCTGCGGCATGTGCTTGTTTTATATCTTCACTTGTATTTGGTATTCCACCTATTTCTTTTTCTGTTACAGATAACTTATTCCATATTTTATCTGGTCTGTTCATACTGTAACCTCTGTAACCTCTACGTCTTAAGTAGTACAACAGTCTCGGTTTGTTATTCTCAGCAAGCATTGGCATACCGTAAAAAACTAAAGCACAAAGTATATCTTCAAAAAATATATCAGCAGTTTGTGGTCTAGCTATATATTCTAAAAAAAACTGACTAGGTGGAGCATCTTCCATACTAAACTTAGTCAACCCATGTAAAGCACCTTTAGAACCTTTACCATCTACTGTTCCTGATATATCGTAACTATCACAACCAAAAGCACCTATGTGCTCATTGCCAGGATATTTTATTCCGTTTTTAATTACAACGTTATTTTGTATGTTTGTTGGTGGAATCCAACTTACTTTAAACCTACCTTTTGGATCTGGATAAAATATTACTTGTGAATCTTTTATACCATTAACCCATTGAAAATTACCAGTAGATAAACCTAGTGTTGATCCTAGTTCTTCGTTGTAATCTATTTGCTCGTATAATTTAACTAAGTTAAATATACTATTTTTTGTTTCATCTCTAAATGCATGCTCAGTAGTTCTTGGAAACTGTCTGTAAAATTCATTTAATGCATCTTGATCTGACTTTAAACCGTCAGCTTCATTCTGCCAGTTCTCTACTACACCTACATCTATTAACTCTCCGTCTGGGGCGAAGACATCATTATCTGGCGTATCAAATACAGGACGTCCGTATTGGTCAATAAATCCTTCGTAGTTCCATTCCATTGGGATAAAGAGAGAATATAAACCAGACTTTGTCTGTCCATTCCTATTTCTTTGAGTAACGTCTGATGCATTGTATAATTTCTTAAAATTATCTCCACCTTTATCTAGGGCGTTGGAAGTTGACCCCATCATGCACTTACCTATGATTCTACTACCTAATCTTAAACATGTTTTTGTAACACGCCAGTTGTTTAATATATTGTCAGGTCTTTCCCATTTACCACTTTCATCATGTACTAATAGTTTTAGTTTTTCACCATCATAACTATTATCACCAGTATTTTTCCAGTCTATAGTTGTATCTAGTCCTTCTAAATCTTCTATCTTTTCGTTTGCTGTTATCTTTTTTCTAGTAAACTTACTAGCTGGTACTCTATACGCTAACTCAGACTTTGGACGATCCATACCATCTTGTATAGGTGAAAAGAAAAATGGATAATTAATACTAATAGGTACTACTTTATCTGTAAACATTTTCTTAGCATCAGCACCTGTTTTAGATAATATACCAAACCTTGCATCACTTGATATTGTAGCTTGGTTAACTGTTTCAGCTGACGACATAAAAGAAAAACCAGATCGTCTGTTTTTAAGGTAACACATACCATAACATCTTTTATCTGCCTTACAAGCTTCCCAAAATATATAGAATAATCTGTTAGCTTCTCTAAAGTCTGGTGCACCTACATCAATCTTGCTCCATTGTAAGTACATGTAGTGTGTACCTGTTATATACGTTGGTATACCGTTATTGTTAAACCAAAAGCCATTATCTCTTCTATTAAACTCTTCGTCTATATAGTCAAACCAATCAGGTTTCTTTTCTTCAGGATAAGCTCTCCAATCAAATATACTTTTAAGTCTAGCTAATTCTTTAGGATACTCAAACTGTTCCCATTTTTTATTTTTATTAGAGTATACATTTTTTGGTTGTTTAGGTAAAGCTATTTGAAAGCCTTGTATTTCATATATTTCACCTATTTGTCCATCGTTAGATATAACTACAATATCGTGCTCTTTGTTGTAACCATACTTCCACTTCTTACCCTTATTAAGTCTTTTTATTGTAGTTAACTTTATAGGTTCAACTACTTTATATAAATTTTGCTCGTACATTACTTAGATCTACCTTCTGCGAATCCTCTAAAGATTTTTTCTTCTGCTTTCTCAGGTGTTTTACCTTCAAGCAAGTTTTCTTCTTCTTGTATTCTGTTAAGTATTTCAAAAGCGTCGAATATAGCTAGTTTCTTTGTTGCTGCAGCATTTTTTAATCTATCAGCTGAGATATCATCGTCAGAATCTACAATAGCTTCTTTAGCAACTTTGATAAGTTCTTCAACTGCCTTATGCCCAGCTTGGATTATACTTTTCTTCGTTTCCTTGATACTCATATTTAATTATAATTTTATTTGATCTAACTCTGTAAAGTCTTTCGTTGTCTATGACAAACTCATACTTACCTGTAGCCTTGAATTCTACTAAACTATTTTTCTCAACTGTACCATCAGAGTATATAACAACTCCTTTTAGTTTTTCGTTTCCTTTATACAGTAATTTACTGTCTTGTTTTAACGGCTGTATAAAACAATAACCATCTAATGCTTTCCAACCATCTCCACTATTGCAAGCAAATATTTGATCTTCGCTTACTACATACGTGTTTTCGTTAAAATAATTTGCACTATTTTTTTCTTCAGCACGTTGGTTATACCATCTTCTAAACACATTGTGATGAACTATAACTGTATCTCCTACCTTTACATTTGTTTCTAAAGCTATAGGTACAGCTTTAACGGTAGCTTCTCTATTTATGTACTCGTGTTTAGATATTTCTGTATTTAATATTAGCTCTTTGTCACCAATTTTTTTAACATTATTATATCTTTCACCTTTTGGTTCTATAACAAAAGTGTAAACACCTCTCATTATTTGTACTCTAAATTGTACTCTACAGATATAGCCATGTTTTTATTAAAATCTTTCCACGGTATAACTTCTCTTCCTTTTTTTATATATATAGAATACTTTTCATCTTCTTCTATTATTTCAAAAATGGTATGACCACCATACACTTCTTGCCCCACGGCATAGTGCATAGCGTCATTTTTATAATCTTTACCAATACTTATTTTACGAATCAGCTTGTCCATCGTTGTATTTTAATTCTCCTGTTCTTACATCAATATCAGCATCTCCGTATTTATCTTGCAAATTAGCTTGCATAAGTTTTACCTCATCTTGTTTGCCAGCTAACGTGTGTAACATGCCATGTTCAGCAGCTCTCGTTCTACCTATATTCAAGTGTAACGCGTCTATAGATTTAACTAATGTTTGCAAGTTTTCTAGTTCTTGTTCTTCTAACTTGTCTGCTTTTACTTTAAGGTCTTTAACCTTAGGTGTTTTTCTTTTTGCCATTTTATTTAATTTAAGTTAATTTATTGTTATTTATCTAGTTATAATATCACATAAAATAGTGAATAATTACACTAATCGTCTATCTCAGATATATATCCTCCTTCTTCAAGCTCTTCTACATCAATACCAGTTCCGTCACCAACCCAACTACTGTGGTTTGTAAATGTATAACTAGAACATGTATTTATATTATTAAACTTTCTATCTCTTTCTACAACATCTTCT
>Ga0187219_1000128_pt1 | contig 31550 bp, 33 predicted proteins | sample 13SPOviralmetaG_FD_130162 | JGI IMG/M metagenome (GOLD analysis project Ga0187219, IMG submission 130162) | Marine viral communities from the oligotrophic San Pedro Time Series (SPOT) site, San Pedro Channel, CA, USA - 13 SPOT_SRF_2010-07-21... | ecosystem: Environmental > Aquatic > Marine >... | reverse complement strand
CATGATTGTGAACAGCAATCTTACAAAACCATCTGTAACATACCCTATATACAAAAGAGCTGACAATAGTTTATTTATTAGCCCCAGCAGTATAACAACCACAGTATCAGCTAACTATGTTAGAAAACCACAAGATCCACATTGGGGGCACACTATGTTAGCAGGCGATCCTGTATACAATGAAGATAGCTCAACTGATTTTGAAATTTCAGCTTCAGACGAAACAGAACTCGTTATCAAGATATGTAAGTTTGCTGGACTCAGTATTAGGGAAGCGGATGTTGTTCAGCTTGCTACAAACGAAGAGCAAAATAACTTTGTTAAAGAAAACTCATAAGACATGCCTACAATTGGAACACATATCGATCAAAGAGAATACTATCAAAACAGCGGTACGGAGCCAAGATCTGACAATTGGGGAACATACCAATACATGTTGTTACAGGATATTATCAACAACTTTTTATTGACTTATGTAGGTGACGACAAGGTTATTAATAAAGTGGATCGAAACGAGGTTATATTCCACGCTAAAAGAGGTTTACAGGAGCTACACTACGACGCTCTACGTGAAATAAGAGGTTTTGAGGTAGAAATTCCTGCGACACTGAAGGTTCATTTGCCACATGACTTTGTAAGTGCTGTGAAAGTGTCTTACGTGGGTAACAAGGGTTTAACTTATGAAATAAAACAAAACTTCAACACAGCCACTCCAAAGAGTTACTTGCAGGATAATACGCCATTCAAAAATATTTTGATGGACAACGACGACAATGCGCTTACTGGTACTCCTGTTATCGAGCAAAATTGGCGAGACTCAAAATCAGGAAAAGTTAGCGAGCCGGAAAACAATCTAGTTGGTAAAAGGTTTGGGATGGACACGGCCTCCGCATCTAGTAACGGTAGCTATGTTTTAGACAAAAACCAAGGGTACATTTTATTTAGTTCAGACTTGTCCGATAAAAATATCATTATAGAATACGTTTCAGATGGTATGTATGGTCTTGCAGACAACGAGATCAAAATACACAAGCTAGCAGAAACGTTTATGTATGACTACATGGTTTCCAACATACTGAAACAGAAGTTTGGTGTGCAGGAATATATAGTACGTAGAGCACAAAAACAAGCCCTTGCATCTTTAAGAAACGCGAAAATCAGATTAAGCTCTATTACAATTGGGGATCTAACCAAGATTCTTAGGGGTAGAGATAAGTGGATAAAGTAGTATGAAAATTAAAAATCTATTTTCCACCGGGAAAATGAACAAGGACATCGATGAACGTCTTATTCCTAGTGGCGAGTTTATTGACGGCTATAATATTAGAGTCTTAAATACTTCAGGTTCTGATGCTGGTGCTATAGAAAATGAAAAGGGTAACGTTAAGGTCACATCTTTAGGGCTAGGCAATAACCCTGAATGTATAGGCTCGGTATCTGACGAAGGTGACGAAAGAATATATTGGTTTGTTGTAAATGACCTTGGGTATTCCTACGTCTTTGAGCATGATGTAAAAAAAGCTATAACCTCAACTGTTCTTGCTGACGAAAGAGACACAGATGAGCAGATACTAAAGTTTAACAAAGATTACAAGATTACAGGTGTTAATGTAGTTTATAATCCTGCCAAGAAGTCAAAACTGCTTCTTTTTACTGATGGACTGAATCAACCTAGAATGGTTGATATCGAAAGAGCAAAAGCATTTGGTAAAAACAATTTTTACGAGGACGATATATCTCTTTACAAAAAGCCTCCGAGAAAAGCACCTGTTGTTGTACCCTTCAATACAGCAAATTCAACAGAGAATGCTGTGCGTGAAAACTTCTTTTCTTTTGGTTATAGATACAGATACTTAGACGGTGGCTACTCTGCACCATCTTCTTTTACATACTTTAAGTTTTTCCCCGGGGAATCAGACGTGGATTTTGCATCTATGGTTAATGAAGGCATGCAGAATATTTTTAATGGCTACAAAATTACATACGATTCAGGAGACAAAAGGGTTACAGATGTTCAATTGCTTTTTAAGTTTCCAACAGAACCAAACCTTTATGTGGTTGAAAGCATTAATAAAAAAGAAAAATCTATTTTAGACGATAGGGATTACACATACGAGTTTACAAATAAAAAAATATACAAAACTCTACCTGCCGACGAAGTAAATAGAATATACGACGATATTCCTTTGACCGCAAAGTCACAAGAGTTTATTGGTGATAGATTGATATTCGGTAATACAACATCACAATATGATTTGACAGATGAAGAGGAAAGTAAAGAGAAGATCAATATAAACTTTTCGGCTGAAGTTGTTTCGGCAGAGTATACAGGTGAGCCTTTTGTAATTGAGATAAGTGAAGATCTTATAACTTGTGAGTTTGACGGATCTGGATTAGAGTTAAAAAAAGGAAGATCGATTACTTTTGGCATAGATCTTTTTTCTGAAACAGAAGGAGTAGAGCCAGAAACATACGGCGGTGGAAAACTTGAGATAGTAGTTGGTATTGTTTTCTCTCAGAACTATCAAAATATTAAAAAATTTACTGAATCTGCTGATTTCATAGAACTTCTGGATGCATTAAATGGGTTTTTCAAGAATAATGTAGAAACTGTTTTTAAGCCAAATCTGCCAATAATAAGAGAGGAGTACGGTGAGTTCTCATTAGAATCATCAGCGACAACAACAAATACATTTACTTTGAGGGCGCCTGTGCTTACTGCTGTTTATGATGGCGACCCAGATCCTGAGGTCGTAACAGAGGAAACAGAGGATGAGCAGTTTAAATTTACTGTAGCAGCGGCAACCCTTAAAGAAAGCTCCTCGTCTTTGTCTCTTAAATCAAACAGAAGCTACGAGGTTGGAATGTGTTATTTGGATGGTTATGGGCGTTACTCAAGTGTTTTGCTACCTAGCAAAAACTTTGGAGAAAAGGGAACTGAAGTTTTTTGCCCTCCCTCAGGTTCAACAAAGCTAAATAGTTTACAATTAACTGTCAGACATCAACCGCCTTATTGGGCTGACCGCTACAAGTTTTTTGTAAAACAAAACAAAGGACCTCATTTTAACATATACGGTACAGTATTTTATGAAGATGGTGTTTACAGGTGGGTTCTTTTGGAGGGAGCAAATATAGGCAAGGTTGAGAAAGGGATGACTCTTTTTGTAAAAAGAGATGGTGATGGTATAATGGACAGAGAAGTGAAGTGTAAGGTGCTTGATGTCACTACCAAAGGTGCACAAGATTTTGTTCCGCCTGACTTTGAAGGAGATCAAGAAGGTTGGATAGCTGGAAATATAGATGCTACTAATGGGAATATTATTGAAAGGTCTGGGCTGTACATGAAAATAAGACCGCTTGGTTTTGTTATGGATTTTGTAGAAGACAACTATGTAAATTATTACAACAGGGATCATAGGCCAATGTGGCCATCAAAAGGAGGTATGGACAGAGTAATGACTATTAATCTTCCTGGTAATGAAAACAAGAAAACAGAATACGGTATATTACAAAAGCAAAAACCTGGAGATCTGGGTGATTGGGATGATGATGGTTATTACGATATTGACCTTCTGCCTGACACAAGTATTGCGTTTGAAATTGACTACCACGAAAGTAAACTATTTGGTGAAGAAAAAGCATTCAAATTTGTTAAAAAATATATTGTTCAGAAAGAATACCAAAACAACACCGAAACAAACAGAAATGCTCTCGAGCAGTGGTTCGAGGCTGAAACAAATTTTGTTCGTTCCGTAGTTGATGATTTTGGATCTGGCAACGTAAATGCCGTTCAATACATTGTGCCTAAGAATGAAGGTACAAAGGAAAAACATTTTACACTTACATTCTATCAGAAAACAATTACAGGTGACAGGTGGTATTTACACGTAAAGCCAAATGAAAGAAAGAATAAAGCCCAGACAGGGGATTTGTCTATGAAGATTAATATAATATTGTCAAACGACTTGGTGATATTTGAGACTGACCCTGACGAAATCGATAACGACATCTTTTACGAAACAGAAGAAACATTTGAAATAAGCAATGGGGTTCATTTAGGTAATGTTTCAAATCAATCATTGCCGTACATTCCTGCCGTATGCAAGCTAGGTTTTGGTAACTGTTTTAGTTTTGGCGATGGAATTGAAGGTGTTCGTATACTAGACGATAGGTTTAAGAAAGCCCTTGACATACAAACTAGACCAAACATTGCCCTGATAGAGGGTTATGAAAAGAGAGAGGATACGAACAAGCTTGTGTTCAGCGGATCTTTCAACGAGAACACAGGTTATAATTCTCTCAATGAGTTTAATGCGAGTAGAGGCATAACAAAGTTTTTAGATCTTAAATATGGTTCTATACAGAAGTTATTTGCAAGGGACACAGACCTTATAGTCTTTCAAGAAGACAGAGTGTCAAAGGTGTTGTATGGTAAAAACCTGCTATCAAGCCCGGATGGGTCTGGAAGCCTAACGCAAATAGAACAGGTTCTTGGGCAAGATGTTGCATTTGCTGGAGAATACGGAATATCTAGACATCCAGAAAGCTTTAGTAACTTTCAAGGAAGAATGTACTTTACAGACGCACACAGAGGAACGGTTCTCAGGCTTGGGGGCGATGGGCTTGAGCCTATATCCTACCAAGGTATGAAGTCTTTTTTCAAGGAAAACTTGTTTGCAAATAAAAACAGTTTTAACATAGGTGGTTTTGATCCAAAATATCACCAGTATGTGCTTACTATTGGAGCAGACGAAAGACCTGCAGACCCATTAGTCGTAGATTGTGCTGCAGAAATAAGAAGAAAGATATCATCAGCATTCGAATACGATGTTAATTTAGGAGTGTATCCTGGTAAAGCGTTAATTGACTATGAAACCGATAGCGAAATATCTATCAGTGTCTTGTACAATGGAGAGACCACTACAGAAACAGGTCTTACAGGAACCGGAACGGTAGAGGTGCCTGTGTCTACAGGCGACTTAGCAGCTTCATCTTTAATGGATGTGACTGTAACTCCAGCAACAACAGCGACCGTCACGTTGACTCACACATGTCCACAACCTGACACCATGGAGATCGTGCTTATTGTCAGGAACGACCCCGCTGAAGCTGATAATACAATAATTAACAGATTTAAGCATTTAGGTGTAGGTGGTAACAACTGGGATTCTGACCTTGATGTGTTCAAGTACAGCGGTAATACACGATACGAAACAATAACGGGCCCTATGGGTAGTGATCTTATACCTGCTCAACTCGATGATCTTGTTATGTCATCGTATAAAATATTAGCAGACCATACGGGAACCTTCACAGATTGCAATAAGATGGGGTACATGTGGGAATCTGACACTTTAAGCGCTGAAGAAGTAGGCACAAGGCTAAATGATTTTACTTACCCGGAGATACAAACAGAAACTACTGATGATACTCAAGAAAGCACTATTACATTTGAGGTCAATAGAGAGACTAAAGACCTAAAACTTTATCTTCTATGGGATTATGTAGATGACATTCCAGCCCTTACTGACGATCAGGTAATAGGAATTGAAAACGGAAGCTCACAGGTCATTGATGTCCTTGCAAACGACACTGTGCCAAGTAATTACATTGTAGAGATAGAAACCCCGCCTAGTAACGGGACGGCAATTGTCAACGATGCGCAAGATAACATAACTATTACTTATCAGCACACAGATGGAGCTTCATTGTCAGATAACTTTCAATATAGAGTGTCATCTAAAAATGCTGAGGGTATTGCATCTGATGTTTGTACAGATGTGGCTACAGTAACCACACAAGCGCTCAATATTAACGAAAACACGTTTATCTACATATATTTTGACGCCTCTGGGTCTATGGATAGAACAGGCGTTAAATTGAACGAAATGGTTGCTAATTCTCTTAAAGAGACCATTCAGCCTCTGTACGCTAGTAATCCGGAATCTACAGATTCTGCTTTAAATGGTAGCGATCTTTACGACAGTAGGGTTAAGGTTATGTATTCTGACGACGAGAACAAAGAATGGGGAACAAGCAATACAAACACAGATCACAATAGAGCAAACGAAAGAACTTTCCTAGCTCTTTCTGATGTTGATGTGAATTATATGGTTACGCAGGTAAATGGTAACACAGGCCCCTGGACACCAACCACTTTGCCAGCAGATTCAAATGGCAATCCCATACCTGAATCTATTATAATAATTGTTTTCCAAGATGAAGCACAAGCTGTTACGACTGATACCCACGATGGTTATACCCCAGGAAGTAGCTGGACTATTAATAGCACCAAAACAGGCACTTTTAATGAGGATATAAATCATTTAAGAACGCAAACATTAAATAGAAACGAAACTAACACCGGTTTCTATAGAGGTGGTATTATACAGGTTAAAAATGACGCTAATCAGGGCACCCATTTTAAAAACCTAATAGAGGCTGTTGAAAACGGAACAGGTCAGTACGGAGAAGAATATAATTTATCAGACATGAAGGTTGGAACAAGTCAGCCGTACTTTGCTTTCAGATACGATGTTGAGGATGAAGATAATCAAGGTGATGGTGAGGCGCCAATTAAACCAGGTTCAAATACAGATAGATTTGATAAGTGGGAGTACTACTATCTATATCATCTAACGGGTATATTAAACGATTTAGGATTCACGCCACCAGGTGAGACATGGCCTAAAATTAAAGACGATAACTAATGGCATTAGAAGCAAACAAAAAGACGCTTACATGGGATGAAGTCTACAACGCTTGGACTTCTTTTCATGCATATACGCCAGAGTGGATGGAAAGACTTGGTAACAAGATGTATTCATTCAAGAACGGAGAGATGTATGAGCATGATGCCAATGAGGAAAGAGGAAGCTTTTATGGCACTTCTTATGGGTGTAGTGTGACCTTTTCTTCGAATCAAGAACCATCGACTGTCAAAATGTTCAAAAATCTGTCATTAGAGACTAATTCTAGTAGTTGGTACGCAGATATAGATAGTGAGTTGGAATCTGGGCTTATCGGAGACAGCTCTTCGTACAAATTTGAGGATAAAGAAGGTATAAAATACGCTTATATACGCAGAAATGAGACAGATAAGCTTGATTTTAACAAATTATCTATACTTGGCATTGGAAATCTACAGAGTTCACCGGGGTCTAACCAATACACCTTTAGTGGATATATACCAAACCAGGTTTCGAAGAGTGGTACCGATAATCAAGGTGGGGATGAGTTGTATTTTAACGATGGAAGTTCAAAACTTATCGGTGTCATACAGGAGATCACAGACAAAACTATTACTACAGTGGCTTCAGCTAATGTGCCAGCAACAAACGATTTTTGTTTTGTTGTAAAAAATGCATCTGCTGAGTCATATGGAGTGCGTGGATATCACGCTAAGATTACGTTGACTAACATGTCTACCTCATTTGTAGAGCTTTTTAGTGCCAACACAGAGGTATTCAAGAGCAACATGTAAAATTTGTATATTTGTAAAATATTAAATAAATGCCTTTCATGACAACATTAGGATTAATTTTAGGTGGAGCTGGAGCTGTAAAACAGTTTATTGACGGATCAAACGCCAAATCATCTGGTGAAAAACGGCTAGCCCAGCTTAAAGAGCCTGAATTAACCAACTTAGCAAAGAACCTCAAGCCTTCTTTTGAGCAAGAACGACAAGCTTTGGCAAGGATATCTCAACAAGAGCAAACAATAGCAGATGTCGCGTCTGGTATGGACGCTGCTAGTGCTATGGGGCTTTTACAGTCAGGATTTACACAAACAGGCCAATCAAAGATGGACATCTATGGGTCAAACATCGAAAAGCAGTTTAAGACTGATTTACTTGCTTTAGAGGAGGACAAGACAATTAGAAGTATGATGGAGGATAGATATCGAACCGAGAAAGCTAGCGCTGAAGCGGAGGTTATGTCTGGCCTTCAGATGCAAACAGGTGCAATTACTGATATAGCTACAGGCCTTATATCAGCAGGCACAGCAAAACAAGCTGCACAAGCTCAAGCTGGTTTAGATGATAATGACCCAGGCCCTCAAACGCCACAAGAAATTAGACAAGGCAGAAGGAACAACAGGCAACAAAAAAGATTTACAAACGCCGGTATCGGAGGGTTTGTGGCTAACGATTTTTCAGGAAACAGAAAAAAAATGCGTTCATCTGGAAAAGGTTTTTTTAACACTGACCTTGGTGGGGTTATAAAGTTTTTACCTGAACAGCTATTTAAGTTAGTTGGTGGTTTATTTGGCGGTAAATAATAAAAGATGGCAAAAGGAACAGGAATAACAGCCCCCGTACTTGGTAACTATGCAAGTCTAGCAGAGTTCTATCTAAAAGGACAGATGCAAATCTTGGATATCAAAAACCAAGTCAATAAAATTAGGTCTGATGAGCTTGGAAGTTTGTCTGAGTCTATAAAAGAAATATCTGCTACAGGAATATCCGAAATAGACAACTTACATAACTCTATAGCTAACCAATCAAGAACTGAATATTTAACACTCGACGATCAGGTTCGTGCGGGTGAGATTTCTATGGCTGGTGCTACAGCGAAAAAAAACAAAATTAAAGGCGATGTTGAGTTGTGGACTAATTACACAGAGATAGCTAAAAACCGTGTAGATGAAATTAATAAGGGTGTCGCTGATGGGGACATAATACCATACTCTTTGACTAGGTATAATAGAATGTACTTTAGCGACCCAAATCTAAACCCTAAATATATTGATGGGGAAAGAATTAATGATGACGCAATATCAATTAGTTTAGTTGGAAATAATTTCAACCTTAACAAAAGCTTTCAATATATTGATGAGAATGGCGAGAAGCAAACAGAAGTACGTTCAATGCCTATCAACAAAATAGCTACAACAAATCCTGCTTATTTAAGGCCTGTTGATATGGCAGAGATAACAAAAGACTTCGCGGATGGTCTTGCAAGTCAAAATATAGCTTACGTTCAGCCTGATGGTAGCGTAGAGTTAAATCAAAACTTTCTCAATTATACACCAGCAAAAGGTTATCAAGGTAATGTATCAGGCCCTCCGATGGCTGTTTTAGGAAGGTCTATAGAAAACGAAATACAAAGAAGGATATCTGATGACAATTTCATTATATCAGTCCTGGCAGAAAACTATAATGCTGGATCGTTTGGTGATCCAAATAAAAGAAAAGCTCTAACTAAGGAGGAGGTTCAGGAGATGTTTGGTTCTATGACTATACAAGGTGACCAGGAAATCCCTAGATTTTATGATGCTGACGGTAAAGGGCTTGCATTTACATCAGATCCAACGGTCTTCCAACTTGACATTGATGGAAATGAAGTGATTACTGACGAACAAAGAGCCCTTGTTGCAGCAGATTTGAGAGACAGATTCCTGCGAAAGATTGGAGTTACGTCTAAAGATTACGCTCTTCGAAATGAGAAGCCTAAACAAGATGAGACTCAAGAAAACAAAGTTGGCACAATTAGACAAAGCAGGATGAATGATGATCTTGGAAATTCTAGGCCTTTTGATCTAAACATACTGAATGCAATTGATAAAATTGAGAGAGAAGGAAGATTATTGGCAATAGTCTCAGATGATACTGATTCTAATTCTCGAGTGGATTTTAATACAGAATATGCACAATACCAAAAAAATCCATTTGAATACGGTATGGCGCATAATCCAAAAGGTATATTAAAAGGATATGAAGGTGCTGTACAATCTGCAGATGTAAATACTTATGTTTCTGATAAATTAATGGATAGATTTACTTTAGAGTCCTCCAGAGGTAGCAAGTTAAGTAACATCACAAACGTTGTTGCTGTCCCCGAATCTAAGTCAATTGATGGAATAGCCTCATCAGGCAATATACAGATTGTGTTTGTAGGAGATTCAACCGTAGCTAAGATGCAACAGAATGTTGTGGGAAGTATAAAGCAAGAAGATGCTGGTGTTGGTAGTCAGGTAGGGCAACAGTCTCAATACACTATACCTGTTTATGCTGTAGCGTCAGAAAACCAAGTAAGAGAGTATTGGGATTTGATTTATAATGAGTTAAAAAACACCCCAGAAATGAAATCGTTTTTAGAGTCGAAAGGTATACAGAACCCAAGAACTCTGAAAAGTGATGACGCTACTTTAGATGGTAACTTTACTGCTGTTGTTTATCAATATTTACAACAGATTTAAATACAAGGCAAATGATTGTGAACAACAATATCACACAAACCGACCCCCCAATCAAAAAAGAATTGGCAAAAAAATACTACTCTGATATTGCGTTAGAAAACGGAATAGAGTTGAGTGACCAGGCTTTGGAGTTTTGGGTGTCAGATGGTGATCTTAAGAATAACATCAGCAGGTTCCATACCAACTATGGTATAGGTAATTTGATGCCGAAGGGTGAAAGCCGTGATTCGATTTACAGTAGTTGGCTGGAGAAAGAAGACGTTGAAAAAAAAAATCTATCCCAGACCTTACCAAAAGATTTATCTCAAAGCGCAAACGTGGTTTCAGTTTCGGAATCACCATCCACGCATTCAGATACGACATCTTTGTCGGAGCAAGAGCTCGAAGATCTACCAGAGGTAGAGATTAATAATAACAGACCTCGTATCTTACGCAAGGTTGTTGACAATATAACTACACAAGACATTACAGGAAACGAAGGTGATGTAGAGATTATGCTCTCTAATAAACTCAGCCCTTTCGGGTATGAGGTTAGTGAATATGGCCTTGGGGAAAACAAGCTTGAGATTACAGCACCAGATGGAGAAAAATACAATTTTCAACTTTACAACGACATAAGAAGCGCACAAGTAAAACTAACTGATTACGTTGCGCAAGATGACACAGCTATTAGGACCCCTGAAGAAGCCCTTGAGTTAAAAAAGCAAAATGTAGTAGATGATTTAAAATCTTTCCTGACAAACAAAAACAAATCCATGGATATGCTTGATGGGCTAACCATGGGGTTCTCCAAATCAGATGACCTTATTAAATCCATAAGTTTTGCAAACCAAGGATTTGTGAGTCCTGGCAATGTCAACATGGAAAGTATAAACATGGATTCAGTCGAATTCATAGCAGAGTTAACCAACATGTCAAGTTTTAATGCGTTTTACAAAGACAACGGTGATTTTGACATACAATTTTTTAAGAAAAAACTACTTCAGTTAGCTGAAGAATACCCTTTGCATCCGACGGATCCTTCAGTAGAAGGGGCAAAACAAAGGGCGATGATGACAGCAGGTGGTGGAAGTATTGGATTACTTGACTCTTCTCTTTTTTTAGGCGAGGAACAAGGGTTTATGGAGGACTTCTACGGACCTCAAGCTGTGGATCAAGAAGAGTACGATAAATATTTGTTAGGTCAAGCCATTACGAGCATCTATGATAAAATAGTTGAGCAAGAAGATTTCTCATCTAGAATGATAGCAAAAGCTTTAACACTTTCAGGTAGAATGAAAGATTTAGATCTTAATGATCAGCAAGTTGTTATGGATTTATATGACAGAGGTCTGAAGCCAGAAGATATTTCGACTGAAGGAATAAAAATAAACGGTAGAGCCTCATCACTTAACGATTTACAAGACATAATATTAAATCCTCAAGGTAGGAATGCAGTTATTAAAGGTGAAATTAAAATAGATATTGATGATAATCCAGATGTGTATGGTCAGCTATCTCCCTACGTAAAAGGGGCAGCAAGTCTTGTAGAAAGAAACAGTGCTGTTGATTCTGACACGCCTAATGCAAAAATTGCTGGGTTAATGGTCGGTGATTTTGTACAAGGCCTAGGTATAGGTGCACTGGACTTAGCTGCAGCTTTGGGTTACACTATGAGAGACGGATTAGTGGCTTTAGGCATGCACCCAATGGTTGCTGATATGTCTGTTTATGGAGTTCATGGTCTTCCAATACTGAAGCCATCTGCACTCTCCTATGATACTGTTGAGTCACTAAAAGAAGAATATTTACCACTTTGGGATAAGAATATAAGTGATTCTGATAGTTTTGGGGAAATGTTGGCATTAGTCAGTGAGCCTTTTACAGCCAGCATACCGCACTACGCAATGTTTGCTGTAAATCCATATTTGGGATTAGGCACAACTGCTGTGTCATCTTATGGCGGTACAAAGTACGAGATGGATCAGCTTAGAGAAGCAACAAGACTTCAGCTTGAAGAAGGTCAGGCATTGACAGCTTCACAACAAGAGATTTTAAATATGTCTGATTGGGATGCAAGAGCTTTGGCTTTATCATCTGCATCAACTGAGACTGCTTTTACTGCACTGTTTACTATGCGCTTTTTTAAAAACATGGCTGGCGCTAAAAACTTTAAAGGTACTAGAAATCTAGAAAACGCTAGAAAGATTGCAAATAGCTACTCGAAAGAAATGAGAAAGGGTTTGATAGGCAATGTGTCTAGATATTTAGGAATCAGCCCGAGGGCACTAGCAAATGAGTTTACAGAGGAGGAGTTGGTTGCTTTTAGTGATTACGGAATAAGAATAGCTTGGGGTATAGAGGAATACGATGCTGAAAAAGCGGCACAGCTCTTCAAGGACACAGGGCTTACAACTATGTTTACTTCATCAGCTTTGAGTAAGTTTGCGCAGATGGGCAAAAGCCGGGCTCTGAATAAAGCTGTAGAAAACAATATACTTAGCAACATGTCTCTTAGCAACGAAAAAACTCTTGCTTCACAAAAATTCTATTTCGATGGTCAGGTTCAGTCATATAGGGATAGAGGTTTGGATGACATGAGTAATCCAGAGTTCAAATCAGCAATTCAACTACAGCAACAGGTTAATGATGATATTCTAAATACACACAAGGCTAAGATTGAATTGATCGAAATGATGGAGCCTGAGCACAAGATGTCTCTTCTTAACAACATCGTGAAACTTGAGCAGGCCAGAACAAAATTTTCTGACGTTAATATTAGCCCAGATGTAAAAAGAAAGACACAGGAAAACCTTCAGGTTGTATACGATGAAATGTCTAAAGTGTTTGCTAACTACCCTTCTTTGGTTAGTTATTATTACCAAAGCAAACCAACTCAAATGAAGTATGATGACTTAGCTGTTAAAGAGTTGACAAAAGAAGTGGAGGAGCAAGCAGAGACACAGCCAGGGCAAACGTTGGAGTTCAATTTTTCTCAAGAAGATATTTCCAAAAGAGCAGCTGAGATTTTTAAAAGAGATGTTATTGATGGAAAAGAAGAAAATAGAGTCAAGTTCGAGCCAAAAGAAGCTTATGTTGTTATAAACCCAGCTGATTTAAATGTAGAGTTGGATCAAGAGGAAGTTAGATCATTTAACCTCAACAACACCGTATCAGACATTCGGAATCTTCGTCAGCAAGTCATGGCCTTCGATCCAAAGCAGCTTGAAAAAACAGATGATAAATTTTCTGACGATTCAAAACTTCAGGACCTACCTCAGTTTATTGATATGCCAGCACGTTTTGAGGACATTTTAGATAGGCTAGAAAAATACAACAACGATATCGATTTCATGACTTCTTTGCCTGACCCTCAAAGAAACAAAATTATATCATACTTAAACGGCATAAAAAAGAGCAACAAAGACCCGTTGATTGGAGCAGGTGATATAGAATCTATACTTGACGCTTATGGCATAGCGCTAGATATATCTGCTAAAAACCCAGAGAAGATAAAGGTTTTTGATTCTGATATGACAGAAGGAAGCAGTGATCTTAATAAGTTGTACACAAAATGGGTTAATTGGGGTCAAAGAACTTTTGGATTAGGAACAGGTCTATTGGAAGGAAAAGGTTTTGCTACAGTCGACAACCTTCTGCAAACGGTTTTTAGAGATAAAGAAGTCGGATCTGAGTTTTACAATTTAACTCGAAGCATATTAAACAATGAATCTGTAAACGAAAGGGAGTTTAAAGGTGTTTATGACAACTATAGCCAAGAATACAAAAAAGAAGCTATAGAGTATAATAAGAATCTACCGCTTTCTAAAAGCAAAATGTCAACAGACATAAATGATCCATACAATGCCATGGAGCAGTACCTGTTAGCGTATGCTTTCCGTAAGTCAGGAGTTGAAAAAACCAAGTTTAGACTGCAAGATGATGGCAGCTCAAAAGAGATAAAGCTTGATTTAGAGTTTAGTAGATGGAAGACAATGGTTGAGCAGGAGCTTGCATTACGAAAAGAAGAGTACGAAAACGCTGACACTAAGAACAAAAAACGTTTGAAGAACGATTACTTTTTAATGAAAGAAGCCTACGATAGATTAGGATTTAGTTCAGCTTTTAACTTCGATGACTTAAAAGAGAACGCAAACCCTGCAAACATTTCATTCATAGAAAAGGTTGCGTCAATACAGGACACTCAAACAGCACTTACAAGAGTGACTGATTTTTGGGGATCAAACTATAACGAAAAAAGAGGAACAGAGCAACCATTTGTTGACGGCACATACATTCCTATGGTGCTCTACAAAAGTCCTAATTACAAGTCTAACAACCAAGATACAGATGGTGATGGGATTAGAAGTGCTGTAGGTTTTAAAGAGACAGAGTTTGTGGATTCAGTGGACAAGGATGGTCTTAGATTAAATCCTGGCATGTTTGCAAAACAAGTAATACAGTACACACAGAACAATAAGCTTGACGCCATGTCAAGAAAAGACATAACAACTCTTCAATATTTATTAAATAACCCTTTGTTCGAGCAACAGTTTGAAAGTAAAGAAGAATATGATTTAATCAAAAGTGTGTTCATGGGTAAAATCCGTATGTACGATCAAATTGTAACGGACGGAACAAATGACTTGAAGGGTATGCAAGATTTTCCCTTTGCTAAACAGGCTGTTGGAAGAACAATCGAAAGTACATACAAATTGTTGTCTGCAGGTGCATTGGCTGGGCTATCACAAAGGCCAAAGCAGTACGTAAGTGCATTGGGTGGTGCATACAATTATTTAAACTCTGGAAAAGCAAAATCTCACGCACTTAAACATTTAGGTAAATTTATAATTGGTCATTCAGGATTGTCCACCGGAAGCACAGCAAAAACTAAATACAAAAGGTTTATTCAAAACAGTATTTTTGGTAATGGCGATCTGTCTAATATCTATAATTTATCCAGAACGTCATTGAGAAACTCCTTGAAGGCAGAATTTGACTTGAAAGACAACACTAAACTTCCACTGAAGTATTACTTAGACCATTACGGAGTGGATGGTGAAAAATTAGATCTACCAGAGGGCGTATCAACAAGGTTAAAATATAACATAACAGAATTTATTGATTGGGTTGGAAACCAAAGTGAGAAGGGTCTTGAGGTGTTCCTTGCAAGCGCAGATAGATCTGCAGCAAATGCCGCTTTTGAGGCATTTTACATTGAACACAGAACCATGCAAGGTTTAGATCTCAAGGGTGTCAACATGAGAGAATGGTGGAAGGCAGAAAACGAAAACCCTGACCAGGCGTCTATTGACTTCGCAGATAATCTCATAGCCAGAACAATGCGTCAGACAGGAAAGATGTCAGAAGCTCCAATATACACTGATCCGAAAGGCGCAGTAGACTTCACTCTTAAAAGCATGTTTGCCTTTCAAAGGTTTGTCACAAACGCAAGGGTAAACTTCATGAATCAATACCTTATACTTCAAGATCCAAAGGTTCCTGAAAGCCAAAAAGAAGATGCTCGTAACGCAATGAAAGGTGTGATAACAGAGGTATTTGGTTTTAAGGCAACCAACATGGCAATCGATGCAGCATTGATTTCTGGTTTAGTTGGTGTTGTCGGGTTTGGATTGGAAGATGAGGAGATAAGAGAAAGAGGAGGTTTGACAGGATTTATTGGTGAAGATGTTCTGCCTATACTTGACAAAGGGTACGAGGATTTGAAGAGCGGTAAGGCACCTATTCTTAAAACCACCAAGGAAGGTCAAGCGATATCATTACTTGCTGATTTGGACTATGAAGAGATATCAGACATAGATAAAGCAATGTACTATATAGATAGAGCCGCAAGAGAGTACGAAAATCAGTTTAAGATTAAACAAGACTACAATGCTTTGATGCCTGTTGTTCAGGAAACACTGACCATGGGCGTTCCATTTATGCTCTTCGAGGGCGCTGACGATATGGGGTTTGCTGCCTTAAACAAGATATCTAATTTACTTACAGGTGAAAAACCTTTTACTGAATTTGCAACAGGTGATTTGGTAGATATTGGAACTGAAGGAGGTAGATTGAATTTTATAGCAAACAACTTAGGTATGTTCTCTATAGCAACAAAGCAAAGCACAAAAGTAGTAGATGCAATAAGTTTAGCCTTACGTTATCAACACGAGATATATCTCGGAGACTTTGGTACCATGAAACGAAGTGTTGGTGCTAAAATATCTCCTGAAAGACAAGAGAAGCTAGAAAGAGCTATTACTCTGAACGCAACACTAAGATTAATGAACACAGTAAACCCAGGACCTAGAAAAGAAATGGATAGGTTCTTGACGTATCTTCAGAGAGCTATCGAAAACGAATTTGATATTTTAGAAAAAGGAACTGTTGTTGATCAGTCTGCAGATTAATAATACTTTTCTTTTATTATTTTAATTACTTCTAAGCAATCCTTTTGGTTTCTTGGAACAAACAGGTCAGTTTTCCACCCATTAAGCTTTATATAGCGCTTAAAAAGCTTCCAGACAAGCGGAAAACGTTCGTTTGGGTTTCCTTTGCACTCTACTATGTAGCGGGGTGGGTTGTTTGGATCAACAAAATCAGGGGTGTAAGTAATAGGTAATATCTTTTTATGACCTCTGTCTTGAAGGTGTTTTTTAGCTGGTGTTTTTTCGTAAGATGAAAAGTCTGCCTCGAAAGAGTCAATGATTGTGAACTTTGTGCTTTCGTATTCAGCTGGGATTTTGTGTGCCTTAAACAACAAATACATGTGAGACTCTAACTTTGACTGGAACTGTATGCCGTCAACGGTGGTTTTCTTGTGCCTGGTTATCTGGCGCTTTTTACCATATCTCCTCATCGACATCTTCTATGTACACAAAGTCACCCCTGTATAGCTCATCTAGGTATCTAAGGGCTTCCGGCATGCTGTGAGCGTAAACATTCATATCAGCGTACTCTTTGTTGTTTCCGTCATCTTCCTTTACGGGAACAAACTTCTTCATATTGTTTATGCCTGCCCAGTACAGGACGCTGTTTATGGATTGCTCTATTTTAGTTTGGTATCTCAAGTATTCTATGGCCATTTTATTACTTACCCTCAGCTCTTTGGAGGCAAGGAACACCTGTTCGTTGTCGACACTTATAATCTCCAGCCCCCCATCCTTTCTCATGTCTATATACAAGAAGGATTCTGAGAGGTAACTTTCGAAATCTATGCTGTGTAATATCTCTTTTACAAGATATACTTCGTGGTCGGTTACATCTCTGCTTACGAATATTTTTTTGCTGAAGTCCATAAGCAAATTTAACGAAAAAACCCTCTGATATTTTAACCATAACGGAGGGCTTTCCTAACATGAAAACAAAGTAACAAAGAATGTTGTGACAAAGCATCTTTGGTATTCAAATTTAAAAAAACTATGCATAAGGAGAATCACCATCTCCAAATTCGTATGATATAGTTATCAACATAAGGTGTAGTCTGAAAGCGTGATAGTTAACCTCTTCAGAGGCCTCCCAGATCTCATATCCAATAATTATACCTTGGTGCGGCCAACGGAAGGCAAACGACACCATATCCCATTTTTTATTCATATTAAAATATATGTGTTAAACGTGCGACTTGACCTAGTTCGGGATGATGAATAAATCCCTCTACAGCCTTTGGGTTATGCTGATAACCCTTCCGGTGGTGCCAGGAATCTGCAGATGATGGGCTTCTCAAACTCTCTACTGTTACACCTGCATAATCTTTTGCATTCTTATGATGCACGTGATGTGTGTATACATATCTGTGTTTAGAGCTACCCCATTCATCCTTTGCTTCAACGGCCATAAGCAGAGGCAAGTCGTTAACCTTTGCTCCATCGCCATGCGTTGTGCCTATTAAGTTTTGTCCATACTGAAAATACTTTCTGTGAGCAATGCTTGTGTCAAATGTTACATTCTTTGACTTTCGAAACCAAGATTTAATAACGTCAGCTAAAAAGAAACCGTTTGTATAGTCATGGTTTGAGGGGTTAAACGTTACATGGACATCTGCAAAATTAATTAGCTTTTCGATCACTTCTACATATAGTTTTTTTGCAATCAAAAAGTTTTCGTACCACATTCCATCTGTGTCTTGCGGAGTTCCTGACGTTGTTTGTCTTTTTGGGGTGTCTATATGAAGAATGTCATTACCTATAATAAGCAATATTTTATCCACACGAAATCCAGATGACTTTGTTAGTATCCCCTCTATACCTTCGCGAACTCTTTGTACAGCTATTTGAGAATTATATTCCTCACCTGTTTCAAATGAACTTGCAAGTTTACCTATATGCACATCAGCTGGATCAACAACCAGAAGGTGGGGGTTTTTAGACGCAACCCTTTTTATTTTCTTGTAACTTGGAGAGTGTTTGTCCATCTCCTCCATAATCTGTTCAGAGATGTCATTATATGATATAACATCCGGTCGAACTTTTACAGAGTACTCTTTAGTTTTATCCCAATACTCTTTTATTGAGGAAAAGTCTATACCCCTTTGCTTACAGTAATCGTAAACACCGCTATGCCTCATTTTACTTAACTCTAGTTGTTGGCCACCATCAAGCCACACTCTAAAGGTGTTTCTGCCTTTTTCTGTTGGCTTTTGATTAATGCTTAAAGCTGTTGCTTCGTCGGGTGTAATTCTGCAACGTTTATTCATGATTCCATTGTTTTTTTGAGTTGTTTCAAATCGTAAATTAGTGAGTTAACTGTGTTTTTGCAGTCCTCAAAATCTCCATCATAAATAGTTTCGAAGGCATCATCAAGTTTGTCATGAAGCCTGTCAAATACATTGGTTAAGTATTTGTGACGTGTTTCTAGTGTCATTTAATCCATCTGCCATAGATAATCTTTACCTTGATCATAATCAATTTCTTTGATCGCTCTGTAAATTGCCCTGGACTTTTTTTTGGTTTCTTCTTTTTGCGTTCTGGTCGAATCTGTACCGAGTCTCGTGTACATATTACAATCGTACTCCAGTAAAGAATCTATCTTACGCTTGTCACTCCAGGTTTTATAACCCAGCACCTTGTTTATGTGTCTTGTTACGTCTTCCATGTCTATAAGTATTGTTTTAAGTTAGGTCTGAAGTACTCCGAACCCTTCATGACTTTACCATCATGCCTTCTCAACACCTTTCCGTTTTCTAGCTTACTCATATTGGAATTGTGTACCTCTGAAAACAGATCAGTAAAAATGTCATGCAACCCATGTGAAACAATAATGCCGTTGAGAATGTACATCATATCTACAACGGCATCACATACCTCAACTAGATCGTTACTACGACAGGCGTTGAGATACTCACTCAACTCCTCCTTCATCAAGTCATATTTTAGTGAATAATCATCCTCTGATAGAAGTGTAGGGTTTTTTGATGTTGGTACACCAAATGTCTTGTTAAAGACCTTAACCATCTCTATTTTTGGATCATCGTTCGGTTTACCGGTAGGCATTTCCTATAATTTTTAGGAAATGTACAACATTTTTTTAAATAAAACAACATTTTAGGATTTTTTTTAATTTTTATTCCCTATTTGTTATATTTTTTCCAAGTATATTATAGATTTCTAGTATCTTATTTTTTAATAGTTTTTGTTCTGTACGCCATTTAAATATCTCTACTCCTCTTTTTTTTCTACCAGCATAATCTACCTCCACAGCAAAGTGATCCATGTCATGAACGACAGGATAAACTTTTATGTCATTGTGTATACATAGATACACGTAGTCTACTTCTTTATTCAATTAGATATATCTTTACATTACCCCATTTACCTCCCTTTACTTCATAGTCTACAAGAAAGTCAATTCTTTTTGTCCAGCGTTTGTTCATTCTGTCCTCTATAGTCCAAAGCCCATCCATATCTCCTGCTCCTTCTACGTATATTGTTTTACCAAAAACAAATCCATATTCCTCTAAATCTCTAGACACAGCTACCCACCTATGATCTCCAGGACACTGAGGATTTATTTTTTTCAAAGATGCAGTTGTCAAATAGTCTGCATTGGTTTGTTTTGGATCAGCGTGGTAAATCGTCGCTGTAACAATGATTGTGAAAAATAGTTTACCCATCATAATACTTGTTTTACATTTTCAAATTCTATGTCTAACGTCTTGCTGATATCAAAAGGATTTTTGTCAGACGTTATCCAGTTCTTGTTGTCCCACTTAGGGGCGCCGTGTTTAAGTGAGGTATATCTGCCATTGTTTACATTCCAACAGTAGTCTGCGTGCGCTTGGTTTTCACCAAGGTTGCCGAACTTTACTTTTAATACTTTTATTTTCACGGTGGCATTGTCGTAGTCTCTGTGTACAAGTAGTCCATGGGGGCTCATATCATAAAATTCACCTCCACCTTTGACATCGTAGAAGGTTGGCTCCAAAAGTTTACCCTTGTCGTTCTGCGGTTTTGTTGGGTGCGCAACTAACATGCATATTACGTCATTCTTTTTGCAGAAGTTATCTACTTTGTTGAGATATATGTTTGTGTAGTCTGTAATAGAAAGAGAAAGGTTTTTCTTGTCACGTATTTTATTGTATGGGTCTATCACTAAGCACCTGATGCCAGCACGCTTGACAAGTTCTTCTGCTTTGTGCAACACCTTATCGATATCGTAACCCTCTTCAAAATCTATGAAGTAAAAGTTTTTGTTCACATGATCAACACAGGATTTCCAATCGTCTTTTTGTGTGTCCGCATACTCGGGTGTTCTTCCGTATAGCTTTCTTACTAGCTTGTCGACGTGCAAGTACTGAGGGTAGTTTTCGGTAGAGGCATAAGCTGTCTTCCACCCATACATCATATTGTATCCGATAGTCATTTGATCAACAAAGTCGGATTTACCGCTTGAAGGAAACCCTGTTACTACAATAAATTGTTTTGTGTATGTAGAAAATATGTCGTCAAAACCTTCTAGACCAATTTTGTATCCATTTTTTATGCCGTTTTTGTAGAAGTCGTCAAGGTCGTTGGCCATGTCTTCTACTCTCAACACATTCTCTATTGGACACGGCGTCGCATCTTCAATCACTTTACGAAGAGAATCTTTACCGTATTTGATAAGATATTCGTTAGCGTCTTTCGTGTCTTTCAAATCACACAGCCATACTTTATCACTGCCAAACCTACGGATCAACTCTTTTTTTCCGTTTTCTCCAGCTTCATCGTTGTCAACGCACAGATATATTTTTGTCTTGTCCTCAAAGTATGAATACAGATCCTCTAAATAGTCCATGTTTACTTGTCCTGTTGCAGTAAATCCATTTGGTACGCTTACAACATGCTTAATTCCTACTTCGTGGAATGACATCGCATCTACCTCTCCTTCAACAATGACACAAGATTCACTTCCTGCAATTGAATCTATGTTGTAAAATATTTTCTGTGCGCCCTTGTAAAGTTTAAAGTTCTTTTTTGAGTCTCGGTATTTTATATTTACAAGCGTGCCACGAAGATAGTAACCAAACATAATTGTGTTCACTTCTTTGCCTACTTGTGGCATGTACTCCTTTCCATTAGTGACCTGCAGATCTTGCAATGTCCTTTTACTTATGCCTCTATCCTCAAACCAACCAACAACATTATCTTTAATTGTAATCTCTTGTATTGGTTCTGGCGTCACATAATTAGATTCTGATTTTCTTTCGTAGGTGTGGAGTTGAAGAACGACACCACAGTGCTGACAAGTCCCTAGTCCTCTGTCCCAATCAAGCATTAAGCACTTTTGGCTCTTTTTTTTTCTTTCGTGAGAACACTTTGGGCATATCGATTGTTTGCTTTTTGTGTCAAGTTTATATACGTTATACTCTTTTATAACGAAATCGTTATCCATTCTGTATTACTTTAAATTCAAATCCTGGTTTGTCAAACACTTCTTTGTCTTTTACAAGCATGTCGTAAGTGCCACTTTTCTCTAGCTGTCCTTTCCATTTCCACTTGTATGGGCCCTCGTCGTTCTTTACAGATCCCTTGTTATACTTAAGCCAGTTTACAAAGTGTGACTTAAAGTCACGTATGTTTTGTTTTTTCTCGTCTGTCATCAAAAGGTGATTGTTAAACACATCAAGCATTTTACTTAACTGAGTTTTACTAATGTTGTTTTGCATGCACACAACCTCTGTCCAACTTGGATCATGAAGGCACTTTTGTACATAATCTTGTACAACATTAATAACCTTTACTGTTTGTCTTTTGCTTGTCGCTTTTGGTTTCTTTGCTCTTTCTTCAACCTGGTAACTATCGTAGTTACAGATGGTTATCTTTGTGTACTTGTTTGTCGTTTGCATGTCGATTTCACCTGTCTGCTTTAATCTTGTCAAAGATGTTCTCAGCTGACGTACAGGTATGCTCAGATCTGACGATAGTCTTGAGAGACTTGTCATGTACTCTCCTCTATTTACTTTTTTACCCATGAATCTACAGTCGTCGTAACACGCATTGAGCAGTACATGTATAAATACGCTTTTGACGTTTGAGTCAGTGTACCATTCCCAATTAAGTATTCTTCGGTGTAGCTTTATAAATCCTTTCATATTTCTCTTGTTGTGATTTTGCTCCGTTGGCAGAAGCGTGTGCAACGTCAAGCAGGTGTTGTTTTTTTCCTGAATAGATAAGGTTTGTAAAGTCCTCAAATTTTTGGACAAAGTTTACATCGTTCTCAGAGTATAATTTTTTTACTATACTTTTTTTTGAGCTGTTCAGCTGTGTGTGTATTTGAGTGTTGTAGTCAACGATTACTTTTATTTCATCGTCAAGTAAGTTAATTTTATTTCTTAAGTCAGAATCGTATTGACACCAGTCAATGATTTTGTTTACGCCATACAGTACAGTTGCATGATTGTGACCAGTTTTTCTACCCCATTTTTTTGAATAGTTACCAATCTTAGCAAGCGATAGGCTTGTGTACTTACTTGCGAAATAATGAAAGATCTTTCTTAGGTTCGTCACATCATGTTTCCTTGTGTCTCTAAATAGAAAACTTGTTGGTACTTTTTCAAAGTCAGCGATTTTGTTTGATATCACATCTAACGTGTAATAGTTTTCTTTATTCGTCATAATTAAATTTTAAAACCCCGCCGAAGCGGGGCGTTGTTAAAATGGTAGATCGTCTAATTGTTCAGCAGATTTTTTCTCTACTGTTTTAAACGGCTCGCTATTTGTTGCGGGCTGATCCTTTTGGCCTTTAACTATATTTCCGTCAGTCCAGATAACAGAACCTTCACCTATGAAGTGCTTCTTCTCTTTCTTTTCTCTTTCTTCTGGGCTTTGTTGCACAGATATAGAGACGTTCTTTCCAAACCTTGATTGATCATTGATTGAAATAGTTATTGGAATATAGGTATCTTTTTTACCTACGATCACCTTAGTTTTGTCGATGTTTTTTAGCTCTGAGCCTTTAATCGACGCATTTATTAATGTTGACATATGTCTAGTTTATTAAAATTAATATTAATATAACAGCAAACACGAAGATGGCATCTGCTATTTGTTGATCTCTGTGACGTCCTCTATTAAATTTCGCCATAGATAGTAAAGTTTTCCACTGATTTACTTTTGTTTACAAAGTATTCACGGTAATTATCTTCTGCTTTACTAACTTTTTCCCTGCCGTTGTCGTATGCTTCGTCAGAAACATCCATAAGTCCAACGACTTTTGTTGTTTTGTCTATTACCAAAAACTTCATGGGCTTTTGGAATAGGGAGCTGTAAATGTAAGCTTGACTGTCATAATTCCATGACTTGCTGCTGTACTTAAAGCCCTTAATGGAACTTGTAGTCTTGATGTCAATGATACAGTCGCTCGACACGATGTCTGCTTTGCACTTCCACACTATGTCATCATCTATCAACGAACCAACGTTAGGCACCTCAAAGTTGTTTGATGCGTCCTTAACTGTTTCGCTAAAGACTTTGTTTTTGAAAGCACATTGAACAAGTGTATTGAGTTCATCCCATTCCTTTTTAAGAAACATCAATCCATTTTCTGCTTCTGCTTCTTTGTAGATTTTTGTGTTACGTGTAGACGCCTCTACGTAGTTGTCGTATTGAGTTGTGCCGAACATTACTAGTTCATGAAAAGCACGCCCATACATTAGATTTATACTGTCTTCACGAGTATCCATAAACCCAGCAGGATTGTTTATGAGCGTGTCTATGTCAGAATTTGATAAAAATTGTTTACCATACTCTCCATAATACTTTTCGTCATTAGACAACTCTTTTAGTATTACTGACTTTTCCATGCCGCATCCTTTCTTTTGAAGTCTTCACTTTCGTCTTCTCCGAACACGCCAAGTTCATAAAACCCTGTCAGTTTTAACACAGCTCTCGACATTGCACGTTTCTCTGCCATCTCCATAACATACCAGGTGTTGCAGTTGCCATCCCTGTGGTTTGTTCCTTTGAGTGCAGATCCAAACGTCTGAATGCTGTTGTCACCAACCTCAGCGTTTGCTTTTACAACTGCGAAATGTGATTCGCAATTCACAACGTCATAGTTTATTTTAATTTTCTCACTCGCCTGTATCTTGTCGATACCTGATCTTGTGATAATAATGTAGTGTTGATGTTTAAAGACATCGTCTTTTGAAAGCTCGTACTTTTCGTACAAAGCTTTGAGTTTCTCTGTTTTCATTATATTAGATTTAACTTATTAACAAACTTAGAAACTTAATTGTTAATTTCCAAGTATTCTTTATAGTTTTTTATTTCATTCATTGCAATTTTGTAGTAGTACTCCTTTTCTTTGGAGTTCTTTTTTGCTATTGCAATGTGCATGAGATTTCGTGTGCCACGTATTTTTTCTGTGTACGATTTCTCTACAAGTTTTTTGTTGAGTTCAATCTCGCCCAGCTCTGTAAGTAAAACCAATTCGCTTAACGAAAAAGGTCTGTATATATCAGAGGAGGTGTCATATACTTCTACTTTGTCACCCACGAAAGTGACACATATTCGTTTGTAGTAGTAACTTTTTTCTCCGTTGTCAATCCTTTTAAAAAGTTTGCGTTTAAATTTTTTAGCATAGGATTGTAACAAGTATTTTCTAACCTGTTTTTTTTCTTTGTCTGTCATTTTAGTGATTTTGGATCAATAAATACTTGATTTAGCATTTGGTGTGCTTTTTTTGCAAACTCTGCTGAATTGTACTCAAAATCTACCCTGCAGTTTTCGCATTCGTCTCTATCGTTACTCCAGTTGTATGTCACATTTGTAACCCAGTCGTCACATGCTAGACAGTGATACCTTCTTATTTCTTCATCCATGATCCGTAACGATTATCTGTACTTGTTGTGTCAGGAGCATACCCTAAAATCATTATGTGTTGTTGATAAAGGTTTTTTCTTCCTCTTTTTCCAAACACAAGTTTTGTCTTTACGTTACTATCGTAGTACTTCCATTCACAGAAGTCTGTGAACATTTGTTGCTGCCACGGCTCGCATTTAGCTAACTGTCTGAACGTTGGTGGCTTGAACGTCACATAGTTGCCACTAGTGGCACATGATGTAAAAAGCGAGCAAATTAAAAGTGTTAAAATTATATTTCTCATTTGATTAAAATTAAGTCTGTTGCTGTATTTACCTCCTCATTATTAAAGGCATTTTGAAACCCTTCTAGTGAATACACAGAGCCAATTGCTTCTGCATATGTCATTATAGATTTGTGATTAGTTTCATCAAAGTCGTATGCTATTTCAGGAGCATTGTGATGGTCTACTACATATACTCTAATCTCTGCCATGTCTCTTGTGTCTTTTGTTGAATTTGTGTATCGCATAATTTACAAGCTCCACGATTTCATCTGAGTACATCACTGCATTCATATTATCTAAGTCTTGCAGATGCTGTTTGTCTGTTATGTTAAACGCTGCAGCCATCATTTCAGTTTGTTTTTTTGCAAACTTGTGTATGGTGTCGTATGTTTTTTGAAACACCATATCATTGTTTTTGTCACTCAAAAGATCTGAGTGCAAATAATCTTTTATCTTCATAATAATTTAAAATCAAATTTAACTTTACTTGTTTTAGTAAGCCTCTCTAATTCTTCAAAGCTTATTTCTGGTGTTTTGTATGGGGCTTCCCAATCGAAATTATTAAAGTGGTATCGATACATTGTACACCAATACACTAACTGGATCTTATTCATATTCACATATTTATTACTAATTTATTAATAATTTTGTTCATAACCAAATTTTTTTATGTTTTTTTTCGCGTCACATCTTGGAGCGTCGCGTCACATCTTGGAGCGTCGCGTCACATGGCACAACAATGATTGTGATTTTACGTTACAAAAAAAAGGATGACTCTGGCACATTGTACCTTATCATCCTTTTACATTACGATATTATTATTGCAATTATTATACACAATATTATACCCATTATTGACCAATCTACTAAATCATATTTATCCATATTACATTATTTTAAAAGGGGGACTTCCGTCCCCCGTACATGAAAACACTATTATTAGCAATATAATTGCCCATAGTATTTTTTCAATTATAAAAATTATTATTCTATTCATTTGTTTCTAATTCTATTCCTAATTCTTCTGCTAATTCTTCTAAGCTGACGTCATTGTGTATTATGTATTGTATTCCGTCAATTTCTTCTGTTTTACTTTCACTTTCTCCAATGACACCGTTTACTTCGCAATCTACATATTCTTTGTAGTAATACCCATCATATTCTGAGTATGCTACGTCATCAATATGGTGTATTGCACCTGTATCACAGGCTTCAACATAATCTTCATCATCATACCATACATATTCTCCATCATATGTTATTCTAGCATCATCATTAACTATGTTTTCTCCATATATATGACTATACACAACATCATCTTCATTATAATATTCACCATATCTATCAATGTATACGTCTTCATCGTGGCTATAATCTTCCCATTTTCCTTCAGTACTTGTCAATACATAATTACCATATTCACTGGTACTTGAATATAATGTTATTTCATCTGCATAAACATCAGACGCTTCTTGCATTGTGTCCATATATGGGTACAATTCACGACTTGTATTATTTAGTTTAATATGGAAATCAGCTTCTTGTATTGTGCTATCTGGTGCAATTACTTTATTTGAGTTATATGTTTGTTCATATTTATACCAGTATATATTATCTTTTGCATATTGTTTTAATTTTTCTATAATTATATCATTGCCATAAATTCTATCCATAAACATATTGTTATTACTACCATTTGCATAATCGAGTCTCCACAATATAGCTCTTCCAATTAGTTGTCTATCATTGTTTAAAGCAATAATCATTTGTACTTTTTCAGGATTTTTTGTATATATATCAAAATAATCTTGTTGACTACTACCACGCATACATGAGTTATTTAATGTACCAGTATTATCTGCATATCTACACCCATAATACCAAAACCTAATATTCTCACCATTTACTACTTCTATATTTATTGTTGGGTTATATATTGCTTTTAGTTTGTTGACATACTGCTCTATAAATGTATCAGTATTTATTATGCTATACCAATCAATTTTGTTTTTCATTGTTAATGCAATGAACTGTAGAATACGTCGTAACCCTTTACCATATTTTATTTCTGTTCTGTTTTTAGGTGACCAGTTTCCATTTTCACTCATATAAGTGTTTTTGTTGTTTTCTAACATTGTCATTTTACTATTTGGTTTTATAGTAAAATTTGTGTTGCCATTTGGCAGATACATGTTCACCCAATCTATTGTTTTTATAAATTCCTCACATACATTTTGAGTCATTAAGTTGAGCGCTTGATCACTTACACCTTGATTGATCCATTTTTCATCTTTTAGTATAAGATTTTTAAGTGATGTTTGTGTTGCTTTTGAGTAGAATATTCCAGCTGCATTACTTACTATTTTTTCATATAGTGATTGTGATAACAGTCTATACTCATTACTTACTTTTGTATGTATTGTTTTAACTTTGTATTCTTCAAATATGTCGTCACGTAGATAAATATTTTTTACGTTATAACTTGAATCGTTAGCCATTTTTACATTTTTTACTTTGTATTTACCATAAAATTTTCTTACAAATTTTAATAATAATTTTTTGCGTAAATATCTTTCAAGTTCACATAATTCTATACCATACTCATTGTATTTTTTGTTTTCAGCATCATAGTCTTGTTTTGTTCTTCTTGCACACAAAAAATAATACGCAACATTTTCTACATAGTCTTCTGTATTTTTTTGATTACAATGAAACCCAAATAGATGTGCAGAAACTATGTTTGCATCTTTAGGTGTTAGTTGCATTGATTGTGCATGTATGTATTTAGATTCCATAGTTGTTGCTTTGTTCTACGTTATTATCATATATTTCTTCTTCAATATCATCCCATATACATGTATGATATACTTTATGTTTTGCATTTACATAGTCATTGCAGTTATAACAGTATATATCATGACATGTTTCATCATATAATAAATGATCATGTCCGCATTCTTCACATTTGTAATCGAATATATCACCATGTATGTCTACAATTTTGTTATCTTTTTTGTAGTTTATTGGTTTTTCGTCATAGTCATACCAATCATTATATAAACTATGTGTGTTTGCATATTTTATGTGATTACCATAATTATATTTTGGTCTATCCATTTCCCATCTTTGATATGATGTAACATTTAGAATTTGCTCACACATTTCTAGGGTATCATATACATCATCTATAACAATATATTCGTTATCTGAGTGTGGATCGTAGTAACCACACGACATGTTTGCAACCATTACGTTGTTGTTTTCAGCGATTTCACCAACATCAGTTATCCCACCATGTACAACTTTGCGAAAGTGTTTGTCAAGTATACGTTGTATAGTTTTTTGAAACTTGTTATCAAACAGTTTAGTACCAGATATATTATTGACAAAGTCATCGATACCTTTTCTGTCACATTGTAATACACATGTGCTGTTATTGAAGAAGTCGAAGTTTGCTTGACCACTTCCAATACAACCATGTTCTTCATCTTTGAAGAATACTGCTTTGAAGTTGTCAAATCTTTCTAGCAATTGTAGTGTAATGAATATACCAACTTTGTCATCACCACCAATACCATATCTTTCCATATTGTTGGTATCAATAGCAATTAGTTTGTTTCTTACTTTGATAACTTCAACGTTCATGTTTATTTTGTGAACTGTGTCTATGTGACATACCATTGTAGGGTATAGATCTGCTTTACCTTTTGTCACATATATGTTACCATATGAATCCGTTTCATGTTTTAGATTCATTTTTTCTAACGCTTTGAATATAAAGCGTTGCATTTTAATGTCGTTGTACGTTGTTGTTTGTACACGCATTACATTGATTAATTTTTGTAGTGTTTCCATGTTATTAAATAAAAAGGGGCCGAAGCCCCTATGGTTATGTCACGTTGTAGTTTGTTACAATTGTGTTATACATCAGCGTTGCAACTTCTTCTGCTGTTAATGTATTGCCTTGCTTTCTTGCAATGTCGAAAGCATGTTCAATATTATCAGCTCTGAATACAGTTGTTATTGCTTTCAGTTGTGGCTTTGGCATTGAGACATTGAAATATTCTCTTGCATATCGCCATTGTTGTAAGTTGTTTTGAACATCTCTTGCTGATTTAGCATTTTTGATGTTGTTGAAATTACTTACTTTTTTTGCGTTCTTGTTTTTCAAGAACTGTCGTATTTGAGTTTGTATTCTGCTTGACGCACTAGCTACAGTAGTGTTTACTTTTTTAGCAACATCAGTTACTGATTGTCCGTCAATTACATAATTTAACTCTCTGTAATTATTCATATCGAATTATTTTAATAAAATTAATAACTGCCAAAGTATATACTGTGGCTATAAACATAAAAAAGGGTGACATTAATAGCGACGATAACACATTGTTTTGTTGTATTAGGTCAACTATTAAGGTCAAAATACCTCCACCAATTAGCGCGAATAGCGCAATAAAAAATGCAGTGAGGATATTACGTTTGTGATTGTGAACAGTGATTCTGGTCACACCATTTATTTTGTGTTGTTTTACAACTACACCAGTTGATAGTGTTTTAGTTTTCATGACTATAATTTAGTAGCCCCTGCAGGAATCGAACCTACGTTACCACCGTGAAAGGGTGACGTCCTAACCATTAGACGAAAGGGCCATTAGAGCGTTACGTTCGCAACTCACTTGTTGTGTTGGTGTTTGTCCGGATAACGTTTTAACATGTCACACGATTGTTCCTCGTAACACTCTTTTTTAAAATGGTAGATCAGCGAGTTCTTTATCGCTGTACTTTAGATTTAATAAATCTTTTACACCGTCACTTGATGCTTGATTAGCTTCTTCATTGTAACGTTGTTCAAGAACCCATTTCTCTACATTTGCAGATATGAATCCATTGTCATCTGTTTTTGTCACATCAGTTTCAACTAACATCTTTGGTAGTACTGCTTCTGTGATATACGGCATGTTGCTTACGTGCAACTCCGTTACGATATATGCGCGTTCAGTCTCCATCTTGAGTTTGAACGTTACGGGTATACTTACTTGTATCATAATTAATAATTTATAAAATGTTGCACGAAGTGCGTTAATAAAAACCAGAGAAACTCACAAAACTCTGGATGTCTCATAGTAACCTATTTGAACCAATGATTGAGTTTTTTACAAAATGAAAAAATCATAATGATAGGCTCGAAGAGCATAAAAAAAGGGGGCGTTAGCCCCCATCTTTAAGAGTGTGTTGCGTACTCAGGATTGTCCTGTTCCCACTGACTTAAGTGATCAGTGTCAAACTCTGCTTGATACATGCTGTTTCTGTCGATGTAATCGAACTTTTCCTGCTGTTGGGAGTCATATGCAGTGCGTTCAATAACTGTTTCGAAGTCATCGTCGTTGTCAAAGTTGTCAACTTCTTCTTTGATTGTGAACCGTTCTTCGAAGCTGTTGATTAACCATTTTGGTATGAAGACGATGATTCGTTCAGTTAGCTGAAGGTATTCAACCGGCTTGTTGTTTACAAGACGTGTTGTGATGTTTGAACAGTTATCTGTGAAGGCATCAACCTGCATTGATTCTGTTACACGGCTCATTGGAAACTCAACAAGTGATTGTGAATCGAAGTCCCACTCAATAGAGATGCGTTGCTTGAGAACGTTGTCGTTCCACGCAGTTGGCATCCATTTGTCTTTGTAGATGCGTTTACCATCCAATGAAGTGACATTGGTTAGGTACATTGCCTTGCGTGATTTGCTACCGATGATTGATGCGATAACTGGTACTGAGTTGTAACTTGAAGTTTTCATAATGTAT